>Ga0080064_1000153_pt1 | contig 204385 bp, 198 predicted proteins | sample Subgrocontami54m_FD_69260 | JGI IMG/M metagenome (GOLD analysis project Ga0080064, IMG submission 69260) | Subsurface groundwater microbial communities from S. Glens Falls, New York, USA - GMW46 contaminated, 5.4 m (SPADES assembly) (version 2) ...
GTCTACTGCGCAGAGCCACTATTCTGGAGAGAATCGGCACCATCCCGGAAGACGTCACGGATGATGCGGATGACGGGGGCGGCAATTCAGAGAGAATCAGCCAAAAACACCGACGGACCCCTTGAGCCACACCCCCGTCAGCGTCGATGCTACTCCGATGCCGCCGCGCGCGGAAGCCGCACTCCGCTACGCTCCGTGCGCCTTCCGCGCGCATCCATCATCCGCAACAATTTCGATGGTAGACCCCTTTTGTTCGCTCCTTTAACTATTTCAAAAACCGTATCGCTGCTCCGCAACCTGCCCCTGTCTAAAGTGGAGATCAGGAACAACTACAATACGATCGGCGCCAAGTCCGCGAGTGACGATAGTAAATTCCTGGCTTACCAAAGGCGGACGCGTTTCAAACTCCAACATGAGGCACAAAGGATTGCTACGCCGCACGACGAATTTGTGCTGCAACTCACCGTTCACCACCTTCTCTCTTGACGTGCCCGGGAGACAATCGCGTGCTGCGGGTACATATTTGCTGTGACCAAGTCGCAACTCCACCAGTGATGGCTGGAATTCATACTCGTCGCTGTCAGCAATTACAAAGGCTCTGACCAAAAATCTCGCTACTTGATATCGAGCATCTTCAGGGCGGTTAATTGGTTCATATGCAACGCGTATTCCCAGATCTCTGTGTCGAATGGAACCAGTAGGTGTATAAACCTCCCATCCATTGGCCTCTCGTTCGTTGACATGTGCAACGCTCTGCAACTTGATTGGAGCGCTACAGGCGGCAATGGCCAACAATGCCATTCCGACAAAAACGACACGCAAGAATCGATTTTGCATTTAGCGTCGTTTTTGACCGGAAACTGAAAGATTCACAGCTTGCACACCGTCATCAATTGCAATCGCTGTCGCCAAAGCAGCGGGAACCATCGTCGACATGCTGAAGGCGTTAAAGACGTCATTCGCTACGCCACTTTGGAAAGGGACAAATAGCCCATTGCTCCAATCGTAGCGCCAGGAGTTTCCAAAATCATGAAATTTTGCGGTTGCTTGAACGACCTCGTAGACTCCAGGAATCTTGTAGTACCATGGCGAGTCACCCGACAATAGCATCCCCTCTCGCGGCATTCCGACATTTGCGAAGCCACTGAGACTAATCACATCGTATTTCCCCTCCGCATACCCCGCGTGTTCTCTCGATCCGCCGATACAGTAACCCCAACACCGTTGCGCATCGAAGATTTTGGCCGGGACTTGTATTCCTTGGCGCGTTAGCCAATCAATCGATTTCTCCTTCAGTCCATTCATCATTTCTGTTGCTTCGAGGAAACCTTTGTTAGCAAGGTGTCCCAGCGCGGCACTTCTGGCTCCTTTCGCACAATCGCCGCTTTGCGTGGTAGCAGCGAAGCATCCTGCCGAAGCGTGGGCTAGCGACTGAGAACCAAGATTCCAGTCAGCGGTGACGTGGGATACGCCACCAAATATCCCACCCGAGAACCCACCCCAGACAGCTCCCTGGAATGCACCCGTCAATCCTCCATTGAAGGTGCCTCCCAAAATTCCTCCTACAGTCGCGCCCGACACTGCACCAGCAACAGCGGTGATTGCGGCACCTTCAAAGCCCACCCCAATCGCCCACCAAAACGCATTTTCGTAGACGGCAGGCCCTATAACAACTATCGCCGTTATTGCAACTGCCGCTTTTAGCAGCTTTCTGAGACTGAAATACCCCGTCGGATCGTAGTACATCAGCGGATTGTTCAGCACATAGCTATACCGGTTATAACTCTGCAAATTCCCCGGCGCCTGCACAAACGGATCCGCCGTCATGAACCTGCCAACCAGCGGGTCATACACCCGCCCATTCATATGAATCAGCCCCATCTCGTCTAGATGCTCGTGCGAGGTGAAGCCGCGGTCGGTGGTGATGCCATAGAGCGCGCCGGCGGGGTCGGCCGTGCCGCTGGCGTAGCGCCGCTTGCCGAAGGCTTCGTAGGCGAATTGCTCGATCTGGCCGCCAGAGGCGTTGGTGATCAGCGTGAGCGAGCCCAGGTGATCGCGGTGGAAGTAGCGCGTCGCGGTTGTGCTGTCGCTGCGGGTGATGTGCACGCCAACAAGAATGCCGCCTGCGTTGATGTAGTGCTTATACTCGGTGCCTGTGGGCTTGACCTCCTTTTCGTAGAGGAGCTGGCCCTTGCCCGCCGGGTGCAGGTAGTAGGTGGTGAAGACGCCGTCCGCCCGGGTGATGATGTTGCGCACCCGCTCGTGCTCGGCGTTGTAGCTGTAGTCGTATCTGACGTTGGTGCCGGGCAGCATGTTGTTCGCGGCGGTCACGCTCGCCGGCATGTTGAAACTGGTGTAGGTGAGCGTTCGGCTCAGACCCGAGGTGAGACTGCCGTTGGCGTCGTAGGTGAAACTGCCGTTCACCGTGCCGGCGACGCGTGAGACCGCGTGCGGCCGGTAAGATCCCGGCAGCGCATAGGTATAGGTGCCCGCATCCGATTTGTAGGTGATGTTGCCCAGCGCGTCGTAGCGTTGTTCGCGCGTGCTCGAGCTCGGGCCCGAGGCTAAGGTCAGGCGGTTGAGCTTGTCGTAGAGGAAGTTCTCGGTGACGCTATTCACCGCGTCGACGCGCTGCGTCATGTTGCCGATGGTGTCGTACATGTAGCTGAAATTCTGCAGCGGGCCGGCGCCGCCCGCGACGGTGTTGCTCTTCATGCGATCGAGTTCGTCGTAGTCGCTGATGCTGGTCAGGCCGTTGCCCAAGATCTCTTTCTTCACCTTGCCGGTGGCGGAGACTATGTTCGCCTGCCAGTACGCGAGCGTGCCGCCGTCGGTCACCTGCTGCAGGTACCCGAGGCCGTTGTAGACGTTGCGCGTCACAAAGCCCGTGGGATAGGTGGTCTGGGCCAACCGGCCGTTGCCGTCATAACTGTAGCCGATGTGGTAATCGCTGTTGTCCATGTGCGTGTCAATGCTCGCCACCCGGCCCAGGTCGTCATAGCCGACGGTGCGGCTATAGGCATTGTCCGAAGTCGCCGTGCACAGCTTGCCCACGCCTTTAGTGCAGTTGTCATAGGTCCAGGTGCTGACGAGATCGGGCTCGGTGCGGTTCGTCATGCGCCCGAGCTTGTCGTACGACATCTCAGTGACCTGGCTCTTGGCATCGGTCTGGCGCTTCAACTGCCCCAGGGCGTCGTAGGCATAGGTCCAGAACCCCATGTCTGGGTCGGTCATGCTCTCCTTACGGCCCCGGAGGTCGTAGCCAAGCACGGTATAGACACCGCCGGCATTGGTGACCTTGAGGTTGCCGAAGGGGTCGTAGTAATAGCTGACAACATTGCCCTGGACATCGGTGACCGACACCGTCTGGCCCTGGCTGTTCTTGAGCGTGGTCTTGGTCTGGGCGACGCCCTCCGGCAGGTTGGTGCCGGTATCGTTGTTGCTTACGGTGACGGTGGTGGTAAGGCCACTATAGACCGTGGTTGTCTTGACCGTGCCGGAACTGGTCGTGGGTTGCGTCTCGGTTTCCACCCGGCCCAGTGTGTCGTAGCCGAAGCTGGTCCAGTAAACGGCCTCCCCGTCATAGTAGGGCTTGGAGACACGTTTGACCCGACCCTTGTCATCGTATTCGGTATCTTTGTACACCAGGGCACCGTTGAAGCCCTGGGTCTCGCTGCGGATCTCACGGTTCAGTTTGTCGTAATAGACCTTGGACGTGGGCGAGCCGGTCGAAGTTTGCTGCACGTAATAGGCGGCGCCGTTCGTGGAACAGGCGCCGCAAACGATGTAGTCCCAGGTGCTTTGGGTGCCGTCGGCGCGGAGCTCGATGCGCTTGCGACCAAAGTCGTCGTAGTACCAGTAGTTTTGAATCCCGTTGGGGCCGGTGAGACGCTTGACCCCGCCGACGCGCGGGTCGTAGGTCTTGCTCTCGCTTTGGTTGAGCGCGTTGGTGGAGGTGGTGGGAAAACGCCCCTCGGGATTGACGCCCTCGGCGCCGAAAGTGGAGCGAGAGGTGCGCTCTTCGAACAGCGCAACGCCGCTGGCGCCGGCGCAGTTGCTGGTGGTGGCGGAGTCCTTGTTGCCGTAGGCGTCGTAGGTGTAGGTCGTGACCAGGCAAAAATCGGGGTTGTCCGGCTCGATGAACTCCTTCTTGAGCAGCCCTGAAGCTTGGTCGTACTCGAAGGCCGAGATGCGTGTGGCGGTGGCGGCATACGCGGGCACGGTGGCAATCAGCGATGCGGACAGGATCAACAGTTTACGAACACGCATGGCAGTCCTTCCTTTTTTTGCAACTTCACTTTGAGTTAGTACGCGCGCCGGGGATTCGCCACTAACTCAACCCTATAGCGTAAACTTTGCAGTATTGGCTGCTACTTCCAGACCAGATTACTGAGTTATCAACGGCCAAGACAACAGCCCTCCCCGATAGCTTCGCGGAGATCACTGTAGCGATTAGGTTTTTTGCTCCAGGCTGAGTCGATGCTATCCATCCGCCAACACAGCCAGTCAATCTTGGACTAATGACAAAAATCACATCGCCATTCCCGAAGTCGCCATAAGCGGAATATCGCGTAACAACGGAGCTCTCCACACCGACAATCTCGGCGCGAGCAGGCGCAGCTATGAAAGCAACAACGACAATCAAAGCGGAAGCAATATCAATAATGATTTTTGACATACTTACACTGGTCCAATTCGTTGTGTTCGACTCAAAGCGCGGCCTTTCGCGTTTGCAGCGTCTCCAGCGTGAGCCCGGTGGGCACCCTGCCACCCCATACCGTGCCGGTGCTGCTCTTGCGCAGGCGCTCCAGATCCAGCCGGTAGCTGCTCTCGGCTAGGGGCACAGTGTTCGCCGCTTTGGCCAGGCGCGCGCCGTTGACTACATAGTATTCAGCGAACGCGCGCACCGCCGGCTGCGCCAGCGCCTTGGCGTTCACGTACAGAAACAGCGGCCGCGCAAGCGGCTGATAGGCGCCTTTGGCAATTGCATCGAGCGTGGGCGCAACCGGCGTGGCGCCAGTCTTGGCGGCGATCGGCACGGCTTTGAGCTGGGCGCGGTTCTCCAGGTAATAGGCGAGCGACACAAAGGAGAGCGTGTTGGCATCGCGCGCAACGCCCTGGATCAGGATGCGGTCCTCGGTCGAAGCCATGATGTCCTGGCGCGGAGCCTCGCCGCCCAGAATCGCGGCGTTGAAGTAACTCGATTCGTCCGACAGCCGGTCCGGGGCGAGCAGCTTCATCGGCTGGTGCGGCCAGCGCGGGTTGATCTGGTCCCAGTGCGTGATTTCGCCTTGCGCGCTCCCCTGCCACATCTTGCGCAGGTCCTCGACCGAGAGGCGGTCGACGAAGGTGTTGCGCGCATTGACGATAACCGTGACCGCATCGAAGGCAAGCGGCAGTTCGATGAACTCGATCCTGGCCTTGGCGCAGGCGTCGATCTCGGACCTCTGGATCGGGCGCGTGGTGCTGACCATCTCGGCTTCGCCGCGGCAGAACTTGGCCAGGCCGCCGCCGCTGCCGCTCACACCCAGGCTGAACGAGATGTCCTTGTTCTGCTTGCGGTACTCGACCACGGCCGCCTTGCTGATTTCCGCCCCGGCAGCCGAACCGTCGATGCGCAGGATTTGGGCCTGTGCGCAGACGGCGAGTCCGCTGGCCAGCAGCGCCGCTGCCGAAGTGGCCAGTCTAAGGTGTTTCATGTTCCCGCCTCCATTTCCACAATTCGAATGACCCAGAGCGAGAGGAATGCGCGCACTTCGCTCAATCCAGAATAATCTGCAGTATCGCCATCAGCGTGGCAACATCTATGCTGCCCACGGGTGGCGGCGCAGGCGGGGGCGGGTCGCTGCTGTTGCCGGCGAGCGGCGGCGGCACCGGCGTGTCCGGCGCCGTGCTTGCGACCGTGCTGCGCCTCAAGCGCCCCAGGAACCAGTTCGTAGTGTCGTTATCGAAGATATTGGTTGTGGTCTTGCTGAAGCCGTCAGTCGTGGCCACGGTAATCGACGTCGCGTTGCCGTAGGCGTCGAACGCGTTCGTCGTGACCACGGTGTGCATGGTCGCACCGTTCAGGTCCCGGTTCTGTTCCTGGCTCTGGTTCAGGTCCGAGCGATGGTATTTGCCCGACGCATAGGTAAAGGTATAAGGCAGGGCGTTGTATGCAGGGTTGTCGGTGAAGATATTGACGACACGGCTGATCCACGTGCCGTTTGGCTGCAACTTCTCGGCCACAGCCGGCATGCCCTGGTAGGGATAGTCCTGGCGGAAGGTCGTCGCGCTCTTGATGCCGTTCGCGTCGGTGGACTCGGTCTTCCTGAAACCGAGGAAGCCGCCGCCGCGCATGTGCGCTTTGGCGCCGGTATAGAAGTAATTTGTCGCAATATTGCCGCCATTGACCAAACTGGGGATCGAAACGGTGCGCACGACGTAGAGCGGCCCCTGGGTCTTCAGGTCGCGCACCGGCCACACGGCATCGCTGTCTTTCGCATAGACGTTCGAATCGGTCAGCGGGAGGTAGGCAATTGTGGTGGCCGCGCCCAGTCCGTTGTCGATGGTGAAGATTTGATTGGGTAGAGGCGCGCTGGCCGGGGCCGCGTTGCCGTCGGCAAACAGGATGTCGGCCCGGCCGTCGCCGTTGGCATCGCCGACCGAGACTATGCTCGCGACGCTCTGGCAACCAGATTCGCCGCAATTCTGACCACTGGCGTCGCCCACCACCGCGGCCGCCCCGCCAAACGATGCGCCGTTCGAATACTGTACGTATACATTGGTGCCGGCGCCGTCCGTAAAAACGAGATCCGCCAGCCCGTCTCCGTTCGCATCGCCCAGAAACCTCGCCGCGGCAGCACCCGCGCCCCAGTTCGCCTGGGCGGCGAAACCGCTGCCCGTCGACAGCGCAATGGTGCCGTTGGCAAACAGGATATCGGTCCAACCGTCGCCGTTGACATCGCCGACCGCGGCGATGCTGGCGACGCTCGGGCAGCCGAATTCGCCGCAATTCTGACCACTGGCGTCGCTCGACAGCGCAACCGCGGCATTGAACGCTGTCCCGGTCGCGTTCACGTACTGTACGTATACGGTTGTGTTGGCGCCGTTCACGTAGATGAGATCGGCCAGCCCGTCTCCGTTCACATCGCCCAGAAATTCCGAATTCGGCGCAAGAGCACCTGCGCCCCAGTTGGCTTTGGCGGCGAAGCCACTGCCCGTCGCCAGAGCGACATAGCCGTCGGCAAACAGGATATCGGCCCGGCCGTCGCCATTGACATCGCCGACCGCGGCAATACTGGCGACGCTCTGGCAGCCAAATTCGCCGCAAGTCTGGCCACTGGCGTCGCTCGTCACCGCGACCGCGGCGCCGAACGCCGTCCCGTTCGAATGCTTCACATAGACGCTGGTGTTGGCGCCGTTCACGTAGATGAGATCGGCAAACCCGTCCCCGTTCACATCGCCCAGAAACGCCGAGCGCGGCGCAAGCGCACCGCCACTCCAGGTGGCTTTGGGCAGATATGCCGCGCTGCTCGAAGGCCCCTGCCAGACAAACGAGCTTGCGGCCAGACATTGGCTGCCGCCGCCGTCGCACTCGGTCACCGTCCGTAGCCGGCTCGGACCCGAGTCCGGGCCATATTCGTAGTTCAGCCGGTAATCGCGAACCAGCAGCGATTCGCCGAAGTAGGTCTTGACGTTGGTCAGCCGCTTTACGGTCTTGATCAGCGAGCCCGCCAGATAGAATGGCGAGGCGTCGGTGCGGACTTCATAGTCGAAGCGCACCGAAGCATAGGTCGCGCTCGCGCCGTTGCCGGTGTAGTCGATACGGATCGGGTAAAACGCGCCGTTGGCGGTATCCTTCTCGTAGCTCGCCGTCAGAAAATTGCCCTTGGTGTCCTGCACCCTTTTCAGGGCCCATACGCGTATTGTCGATTTGCCTTGGGCTTCGATCCGCGAATCGGCGCTGCTGCCGTACTCGATAATCTGGCCGGACTTGGTCCATGCCATGAAGTATTCCGGGCCGTTGCCGGCCGAACCGTAGGAAATGATCTTGGTGTAACTCTCGCGTTCGGTGCGGTATTCGGTGCCGGCAGCGCTATAGTTGCTGCCGGTGATGGCGACCAGGCGCTGTCCGTCCAGGCAAAAGCGGTCGTTGGCGTCGTAGTTGACCCCGCCGTTGACGCCGTCTTGCGCTATCGTTCTCGGGCAGCGGGTGATCGCTGATAGTCCCGATAGGGACCAGCCCACGCCCAGCAGGCCATTGCCCCCCTGGCTGCTATAGCCGAGCGCGAGCTTGGGTTCCATGCCCGCGGTGCCAGGCGGCACTGCAATGGGAATGGCGTAGGTGGCCGCGCCGCTCGGGGTGACGCTGAAGGAACCGGGGGTGAAGACCATGGCCTGCGCAAGCGGGACCGGCGACAGCAGACACGCGCCTGCACCCAACGCCAGGAGGCGCCCAAGCATGCCCATCTTCATGTGAATCTCCCTGTTGACTGCTAGTTTTGCTTCTTTGCTTTACAGACCATGCCTGCGCTCTCCCGCTGCGCTCTCCCGTAGACCGCGTTGACGCAGAATTCTCGACGGCATTTTCCTGTTCTCCCTGTCCTGCAATATTCGCCTGACTTCCCCTTGCCAATTCACCGACGAACCATACACGGCCGTTCGTCGGAGGCGCAATTAGCCATTTGGTTAGTTCGCATGCAAATCGATTGTGGGTATCATGGCCGGCCACTCTGGCGTAGACTGAATCGAGAAAGAAGGCCCGCCCGACGATGCCGCGTGTGCGCAGGAAACCGCAATTGGACGAGACAAGACGCCGGCCTTGTTTGCCGCATAGCATGAGCCATGCTTTGCCTCGGGGTCATGGTGTGGACGAAGGAACGATATTCGCGACAGCGCGCGAGCGAAAACACATAGGCAGGCGCAGCCAGCGCTCGCTGCCGGTGAGGTGACACCATCGTTCTCCCTGTTGTTGCTGTTTCTCGAACCGATGGAAAACTCGAAGCGACGCCAAATTCACTTTTTTTGTCGGTTGAAATTGCGTCGCCCGAGGTTCGAAGATTAGAATGGCCAATCGATGCAGTCAATGTTTTGAGAATTGTCGGGAACATCGCGCCATAACTCAATCATGAAAAAAGCAAACCTCCGCGGCTTCACCTTGCTCGAGTTGCTGGTCGTGGTGGTGATCATCGGGCTGCTGGCCGGGTACGTCGCGCCGCGCTATTTCGCGCAGGTGGGAAAGTCGGAAGTGAAAGTCGCCAGGGCGCAGATCGACGCGCTGGAGCAGGCGCTGGACCAGTACCGGCTCGACACGCGCCGCTATCCGAGCACCGAGCAGGGCCTGGAAGCACTGGTGACCAAGCCCGTGGGCGAGACCAACTGGAGCGGCCCCTACCTGAAGAAGGCCGTGCCGCCCGACCCCTGGGGCAGACCCTATGTGTATCGCATCCCCGGACAGAAAGGCGAGTTCGACCTGTTCTCTTACGGCAGGGACGGCAGGCCCGGCGGCACTGCCGAAGACGCCGACATCACCAACTGGTAGATCGTGCAGTTTCATATCAAAGCACTGTCGGGACAAGACCAGGTGAGCGCGGTCATGGTGGATGCCGTGGACGAGGCCTCGGCGCGCGAATGGGCGCGCGCGCAGGGCTACGCCGTGCTGGCCGTGCAAAGGAACAGCATCGGCTTACCCGGTTTTCCCGGGGCGCGCGCCGACTTCGACACCACGCTTTTCTCGGTCGAGCTGGCCGCCCTGCTCGATGCGGGGCTGGGCCTGGTCGAAGCGCTCGAAGCGCTGTCGGAAAAAGACGCGCGCGGCGAACGCCGGCGCGTCCTCGGCGGGATGCTGGCGGAGCTCGCGCAGGGCCAGCCCTTGTCGGTCGCGATGAGCCGCTATCCGCAGCACTTTCCCGCGCTCTACACGGCGATGGTGCGCGCGAGCGAGCGCACCGGCGACCTGAAGCAGGCGCTGGCGCGCTACATCGGCTATCGCGAGGAACTCGACCGGGTGCGCAAGAAAATCCGCGCCGCCCTGATCTACCCGGCCATCCTGATGCTGGTCGGGGGCATGGTGCTGGCGTTCCTGATGTTCTATGTCGTGCCGCGCTTTTCCAAGGTGTATGAGGACATCTCGGGCGAGCTGCCGTTTTTCTCCGCCCTGCTGCTCGCGGCCGGCCGCACCATCGAAGCCCATGGCTGGATCGTGGCCCTCGTGCTCGCGGCGCTGGTCGCGGCAGCGGGCTACGCCGCCACGCGCCAGGATCTGCGTGCGCGCATGAACGAGCAGTTGTGGCGCATCCCGGCGCTGGGCGAGCGCATGCGCCTGTACCAGCTCGGGCGTTTCTACCGCACCCTGGGCATGCTCCTGCGCGGTGGCATTCCCATTCTGCCGGCGGTGGACATGGTGCAAGGCCTGCTGAGCGCGCACCTGCAGGTGCAGCTCGCCGAGGCGCGGCGCCTGCTCGCCGAAGGCCGGAGCGTTTCGCACGCCATGGAGACGGCCGGACTCACCACTTCGATCGCGAGCCGCATGCTCGTGGTGGGCGAGAGAAGCGGCAGCATGGCCGAGATGATGGAGCGCATCGCCGCGTTCTACGACGAGGACAGCGCGCGCTGGGTCGACTGGTTCACGCGCCTGTTCGAGCCTTTGCTCATGACCGTGATCGGCCTGGCGGTGGGCATGGTGGTGGTGCTGATGTACATGCCGATATTCGAACTCGCGAGCAGCATTCAATGAACCAGCCCGCGAACAGTGCCGCCGAGCGCGCCGTATCCGGGTCCGGCATCGATGCGGACGATCTGCGCTGGGCCCGCACGGAGCAGGCAAAAACGCACAAACGCCTGGTCGAGCTGCTCGAAGAACGCAGCGGCTGCGAGCCGGGGGAATTCGTGCGGCGGCTTTCCGCAAGCCTGCGCATCCCGGCGCTCGATCTTCAGCAGTTGCTCGCCTGTACCGCGGCGTTCGATGTCGTTTCCTACGCCGACGCGGCGCGGCGCGCCTGCCTCGCGCTGCGCGATGCCGAAGGCGAACTGCTGCTGGTGCTGGCGGACCCCTACGATGCGGACCTGCACGACTGGGCGGAGGAATCGATCAGGGCATCGTTTGCGTTTCGCATCGCCCACCTGCTGGACATCCAGGCCTATCTCGCGCGGCAGGAGGAAGGGATGCGCGCGATCGATGCGGCCTTGCCCGGCGCGGGCGGCAGCAGCGCATCCTCCCGCGCAATCGAAACCATTTCCCTCGAAGCGATCGGCGAGACGCAGAGCACGGTGGTCAAGCTGGTCAGCTCGACGCTCTACGACGCGCTCAAGGCCGGCGCGAGCGACATCCATCTTGAAACCGGCCCGGGCGGCCTCGCGATCAAATACCGCATAGACGGGGTGCTCAGCACCGCGGGAACGTTTCAGGGCGTCGAGCTTGCCCAGCAAGTGATCTCGCGCATCAAGATCGTGTCCGAACTCGACATCGCCGAGCGGCGCGTGCCGCAGGATGGGCGTTTCCAGGTTTCCAGCAAGGGCCGCGAGATCGACCTGCGCGTCTCCATCATGCCGAGCAGCTTCGGCGAAGACGCGGTGCTGCGCATACTCGACAAGCGCGCGCTTGCCGACGAGGCCAAGGGCCTCAACCTGGACAGCCTGGGCTTCAGCGAGGGCATCATCGCCAAGCTGCGCCGGCTTGCCGCCGAGCCCTATGGCATGCTGCTCGTCACCGGCCCCACCGGCAGCGGCAAGACCACCACGCTGTACGCGGTGATCTCGGAGGTGAACCGCGGCATCGACAAGATCATCACGATCGAGGATCCGGTCGAGTATCAATTGCCGGGCGTGCTGCAGATCCCGGTGAACGAAAAGAAAGGCCTCACCTTCGCCCGCGGGCTGCGCTCCATCCTGCGCCATGATCCGGACAAGATCATGGTGGGCGAGATACGCGATCCGGAAACGGCCGAGATCGCGGTGCAGTCCGCGCTCACCGGGCACCTCGTGTATACCACGGTGCATGCCAACAACGTGTTCGATGTCATCGGCCGGTTCACGCACATGGGCGTGGACACATACAACTTCGTGTCGGCGCTGAACGGCGTGATGGCGCAGCGCCTGGTGCGGGTGAATTGCCCGCAATGCGCCGCCGCCGACGCCCCGGAGTCGCGGCTGCTTGCCGACTCGCAAGTCGGCGATCCGGCCGGCTTTCGCTTCATGCGCGGCCGCGGCTGTGCCCATTGCCGCGGCACGGGCTTTCGCGGGAGGAAGGCGATCGGCGAACTGTTGCCGATGAGCGACGAGATGCGCGAACTGATCGTTGCGCGCGCCCCGCTGCGCCGGATGAAGGATGCCGCGCTTTCAGGCGGCACGCGGTTTTTGCGCAGCGCCGCGCTCGACCTGGTGCGCGCGGGCGAAACCACGCTGGAGGAGATCAACCGTGTCACCTTTGTGGCGTGACGAACTGCGCATCGCGTTGATGCCCGGCGCTCTCGCCTGGGCGCGCTATCGCCGCGGCTTTTCCCGGCGCGGACCCGAGACCGGCGTCCTGCCCCTGCCGGCGCGCGCGGACGCCCCGCTGTGGCAGCCCGCCGTCGACGCGCTCGCGCAGGTGCTGGACACCGCAGGCCGCGCGCAAGCGGCGGTGGTGCTGTCGAACCACTTCATGCGCTATCTGGTGCTGCCGAAGAACGCGGACATCACCGGCGCGCCCGAGTGGGAGGAGTACGCACGCCATCGCTTCGCCGCCGCGCACGGCGCCGCGGCCCAGGGCTGGAGTCTGCGCCTGAGCGCGGACGGCGCGAAGGCGCCGCGGGTGGCGAGCGCCGTGGATGCGGCGCTGCTGGCGCAGTTGCGCGAACTGTTCGCGCGCAAGCACGTTGTGCTTGCCTCGATTCAACCCTATCTGATGGCGAGCTTCAACCGCTTCCGCGCGAGGTTCGACGGCCAGGATGCCTGGTTCCTGAGCCATGAGCCGGGCAGACTGAGCCTCGGCCTGCTGCGGCAAGGCGCGTGGCACTCGGTCCGCAACCGCCACGCGGGAGCGCACTGGCAGGCGGAGCTGGCCGACATGATCGACCGGGAAAACCAGTTGGCGGGCCTGGACGAACCTTGCCGGGAGGTGTGGCTGGATGCGGTGAACACCGACCTGCCAGCGAAACTTGGCGCGTATAGGCTCGGCAATCTGCGGCGTGAATCCGCTGTGCCGATCGCGACCGACCCGGCGCTCGCGCTGGTATTGAACTGAGCCGTTCATGCGCGCGCTCGATCTCGACTACCAACGCCAGGGTGTCCGCTCTGCCTGGGCCGGTTGGGTATTGCTCGCCGTGGCCGTCGCCTTTGCCGCCGATCTCGGCTCTGCCTACTTCGAGCTGAGGGCGCAGTTGCAGCGCGACGAGGCGCGCGCCGCACGGCTGGCGCGGGCATTGCCGGCGCAGGGCGCGGTCAAGACCGATCCCAAAGCCCTGGAGCAGGAATTGATCCAGGCCCGCGACACCATCAACCGGCTGGCGCTGCCCTGGGGACGCTTGTTCAATTCGCTGGAGTCGGCGCAGGCCGACGGCGTGGCCCTGCTCTCGATCGAGCCGGATCCGGAGGCAGGCACGGTCATGCTGTCCGGCGAAGGCAAGGACTATCCGGCGGTGCTCACCTACGTCGCCTGGCTGATGAGCGAGAAGGCGCTATCCGGCGTGCACCTGGTGAAGCACGAAATCCGTGTGAACGAACCGCTGCGCCCGGTATCCTTCATTGTCTCGGCGGCGTGGAGCCGTGGGCCATGAAGGCGCTCGCGCGCGGTTGGGCGCAGTTGCGCCGGGCGCTCGGCTGGAAAGAGCGGCTGGCGCTGGTGCTGCTCGGCCTCGCGCTCGGATTCCAGTTCGCCGTGCTCCAGCCGATGGAGCGGCGCAAAGCACTGCTGGAAGACAGGCTGGAACAGGTAAGAAAGAGCGGCGACGAGGCAAGACGCGGCCTCTTGCCCAGTAGCGTCGCAGACCGGCTGGCGAAGTTCTACCGCTTTTTCTCGCGCGAGGAGCCGGTCACCGACTCGCTCGCGCAGTTGTACGGGATCAGCCGCAATGTCGGCGTCGAGCTGCGCGCGGGCGACTACGGCTTGCGCAAGCCCGAGGGAGCAAGGCTGGGCCAATACCAGATCACCCTGCCGGTCAGCGGCAGCTATGCGCAAATCCGCGCACTGGTTGAAAACGCGCTGCTCGAGATTCCGACCCTGTCGCTCGACCGGATCAGTTTCCAGCGCAAGCGGGTAAGCGACGTCCAGATCGAAGCCGATATCCGCATGACCTTGTACCTGCCGGCATCATGAAGAAGCGCTTCCCGCCGAATCGCACGCGTCCACTCGCCGTCGCCGCCGCGGCGCTGATCCTGCTCGCCACCTATGTCATCGGCAAGGAGGACAGGCTGCGCGAGCTGGCGCTGTCGGCGTCCGTGCCCGCGGGCGATGCGCAGCGCACGGCAACTGCAGGCGCGGATGCCCCTCATGCGCTTCCCGAGCTCGAGCTGGAACGGCTCAATCGCCCCAAGCCCGAGCAGACCGCAGCCACGCTGTTCTCTTCCCAGAGCTGGGTCGCACCGCCGCCCATACCCGCGGTCCAGCCTGCGCCCGCCGCGCCCGTCGCGCCGCCGGCGCCTAGCGCACCCGCCTTGCCCTTTGCCTATGTCGGGAAACTGATCGATGCCGACAAGCTGGTGATATTCCTTTCCCGCCAGGACAAGAATTACAGCGTGTCTGCCGGCGACGTGATCGACAGCAGCTACCGTGTCGAAGAAATGAGCGAGAGCGGCGTCGTCTTCATCTACCTGCCGCTCAATATCAAACAGACCCTGACGATCAATCCGCCGCAATGAGGCCCGCCATGAAACGATGCCTGCCGCTGCTCCTCGCCGCCTTGATGCTTTCCGCATGCTCGACACGGGAGACCTTGCGCGAGGAGTCCAGCATCGTCGAGGTGGTCGACGCCGTGGTCGAGGGCGGAAAGCAGCTTAGCGCCCAGAGCTGGTTCCGCGAAGGCCGCAGCCTGGTCGAGTCGGGCAAGATCGCAGAGGGCCTGGATCAGGTGAATCTGGCGGTCAAGCTCGATCCGCGCAGGCACGAGTACCGCGCCTATTGGGCGCGGCAGCGTGACCTTGCCCTGCAGAATGACCTCGCCCTGGCTGAAAGCGCCCGCGCGCTGGGGGACTGGCAGGCGGCCGAGTCGGCTTACCGGCGCATGCTGGCGCTCGATCCGGGCAGCGCGCGCGCCCGGGCGGGCCTCGAAGCGCTGCCGCTGGAAAAGCGCCAGCGCGCCCGGCTCGCCGAAGCCGAGGCGCTGCTCAATGGCGGCGATAGCCCGGGCGCGCAACAGAAGGTCCTCGGCGCGCTCGCCGACGAGCCGAACAACCGCGATGCGCAAAGGCTCGCGCGCCGGATCGAGGAAAAAAACAATCGCGACGCCATCGCCGGGCCCAGCCTGAAGCGCGCCCTGCAGAAACCGATCACGCTGGAGTTCCGCGACGCGAGCCTGCGCACCGTGTTCGAGCTGCTGTCCAGGCAGGCGGGCCTGAATTTCATTTTCGACAAGGATGTGCGCGCCGATCTCAAGACCACCATCTTCGTGCGCAATACGAGCATCGACGACGCGATCCGCTTCATTCTCGTCACCAACCAGCTCGAGCGCAAGGTGCTCAATGACAGCACCGTGCTCATTTATCCGAACACCGCGCCGAAGCTGCGCGACTACCAGGACCTGGTGTTCAGGAGCTTCTATCTCGCCAACGCCGACGTGAAGCAGACTGCCGCGATGGTGAAGGCGCTGGTGAAGACCAAGGACATGTACGTGGACGAAAAGCTGAACCTCTTGGTGCTGCGGGATACGCCCGATGCGCTGCGTATGGCGGAGAAACTGATCGCAAACCAGGATCTCGCCGAGCCCGAGGTGATGCTGGAAGTGGAGGTGATGGAGGTGGCGACGAGCCTGCTCTCCGAACTCGGCATACGCTTTCCGAGCCAAGTGAGCTACAGCGTCACGGGCGCATCCGGCACGGCGGGCACGCTGACGCTGCCCGAATTCCAGAACCGCAACAGCGGTCTGGTGCGCATGAGCATCACCGACCCTCTGCTCGTCGGCAATCTGAAGAGCCAGGACAACAGGACCAATACCCTAGCCAATCCGCGCATACGGGTGAAGAACCGGGAAAAGGCCAAGGTGCACATCGGCGACAAGGTGCCGGTGATCACCACCACTACTACCGCAACCGGGTTCGCGGCCGAGTCAGTCACCTATCTCGATGTCGGCCTGAAGCTCGAAGTCGAGCCCAATGTGTACCTGCAGGATGAAGTCGGCATCAAGGTGGCACTGGAGGTGAGCACCATCGCGCAGCAGATTCGCAGCACCTCGGGAACGCTGACTTACCAGGTCGGCACGCGCAACACCAGCACCGCGCTGCGCCTGCGCGACGGCGAGACGCAGGTGCTCGCCGGGCTGATCAGCGATGAAGACCGCAAGACTATCGACAAGGTGCCCGGTCTGGGTGGCATCCCTATGCTCGGGCGCTTGTTCTCCAACCACAACGACACCGACAAGAAGACCGAGATCGTGCTCCTGATCACGCCGCGCATCGTACGCAATATCACGCGGCCGGACTTCCGCCTGGAGGAATTCGCCTCGGGAACGGAAGCGGTGATGGGCGCCGCCCCTCTGGCCCTGCGCGGTGCGGCGATGGATGCGGGCGCAGCCGCAGCCACACCGGCGGCCGCGTCGGGCGCTGCGGCGCCGGCGGCTGCCCCGCGTGCCGGGAGCGCCATGATCAGCCTGCAGGCGCCTGCTTCGGTCCAGTCCGGCGGGGAAGTCCAGTTGGTGGTCAAGCTGCAGGCCGAGGGCGAAGTGCGCAACGCCGCGTTCGGCATTGCCTTCGATCCGGGGCGGTTCAAGGTCGTCAAAGTCGAGGAAGGCGCCATGCTCAAGCAGGCCGGCGCCGCATCGAGCTTCAAGTACCAGGTGCGGGATGCCGAGGGCCGGGTGAATTTCAATTTCGCGGGCGCAGGCGAGTTGCGCGGAGCGGGAGAATTCGCGCGCGTCACTTTCCGCACGACGCAGGGCCAGCAGGGAAATTCGATGATGCGCCTGGACGCGATGTCGCTCACCGATCCGGCCGGTCGCGTCGTGGCAGCAGCGCTGCCTGACCCGGTGAATCTGCAATTGACCAAGTAGGCGGCCATGCGGCGCCTGCGCGGCTTCACGCTCATCGAGATGCTGATCGCGGTGGCGATCGTGGCCATCCTCGCGTCGGTGGCGCTGCCGCTTTCGGAGCTCGCGGTGCAACGCGGCCGGGAACAGGACCTGCGGCACGCGTTGCGCGAGATCCGCGAAGCCATCGATGCCTACAAGCGTGCGGGCGACGAGGGGCGCATCGTGCGCTCGCCCGATCAGTCCGGCTATCCGTCCGAGCTTGCCGTGCTGGTCGAGGGCGTGACCGATGCGAAGAGTCAGAGCGGCGCGAAGATCTATTTCTTGCGCCGTTTGCCGCGCGACCCTTTCGGTCCGGCCGGCGATGGGCAGGCGGGAGCGGCATGGGGCAGGCGCAGCTACGAGAGTCCGCCCGATAATCCGCGCCCCGGCAAGGACGTGTTCGACGTGTATTCGCTCAGCAAAGGAACCGGATTGAACGGCATCCCTTACAGGCAATGGTGATGGCGCGCAGCAACGGTCTCTTCGGCATCCGGCCGCGTCTGACGCGCCGCGCCGGCTTCACCCTGATCGAACTGCTGGTGGCGCTGGCGATCATCGCCTTGCTCCTGTCGATCGTGACGCCGCGTTATTTCAACACGGTGGGAAGAGCCGAAGAAGCGGTGCTGAAAGAAAACCTCCTCCTGCTCCGGGACGCAATCGACAAGCACTACGCCGATTCCGGAAAGTACCCGGCCACGCTCGATGAGCTGGTGACGAAGCGCTACCTGCGCAGCGTCCCGACTGATCCCATCACCCAGAGCACCCTGACCTGGATCGTGGTGCCGCCCGCCGACCAGACGAAGGGCGCGGTCTACGACATCCACAGCGGCGCCACCGGGCAAGCGCGCGACGGCAGTCCCTATGCGCAGTGGTAACGTCCGCATGCGCCAGCAGCAGGGATTCACCTATCTTGTCCTGCTGTTCGCGGTCGCGCTTGCGGGCGCCGTGCTCGCTGCGACCGGTATCGTCTGGTCCCACGCCGGTCAGCGGGAAAAAGAGACCGAGCTGCTCTTTGTAGGCAACCAGTTCCGCCAGGCGATCGCGCTTTACTACCAGCGCACACCGGGCGCGGTGAAGCGTTATCCCGAGAAGATCGAGAACCTGATCGAAGACCGGCGCTATCTCACCACCCAGCGTTATCTGCGCAGGCTTTACGCCGACCCCATGACCGGCAAGGCGGAGTGGGGTTTGATAATGGCGCCCGAAGGTGGCATTATGGGTGTTTTCAGCCTGTCGGCGGGAAAGCCGATCAAGAGCGCCGGGTTCGCGCAGGCGGAGGAGACTGCGGGGTTTGCCAAGGCGGCGAGCCATGCGAACTGGAGATTCGCGTACGTGCCGGTCACCCCGGCGCGAGCGGCGCCGCAGGCTTCCGCTCCACCTGCGCCGAGACCCGAGCCGAAACCGGGTGTTCGAGGCAACGCTAAGCCAATTTGAGCCTTTTCTCTTGTCCAGAAGGGTTAGACCAAATGGATTATTTATTTTCCCAATCGATTCACTACCATTATTCTGGAGGAATTAGCGAAATGAAAAAATTGATATCCCATCTATTAGCCTGCGCAACGATACTTGCCTCCGTCAACGCATCAGCCGAAGGGTTTGTAGAGGGCGTCCCCGTGAGAATTCAGAAAACCGACTACGGAACTCTGCACCTCGTATTCATACAACTCAACCAGTCATTCGCATCAACAGGCTGTGATAGCAATTACGGCCTAGTTGTTCTCGACTCCAACGAGTCAGCAAAAGCTGCTTTGACTTTTGCCATAGCAGCACTGGCTTCAGGGAAGAAGTTTAGTTGCTACGTCCGGGACAATCAATGTAGCGCCTATACTGGTTCAGCGCAAACATTCCCAATTTGCGATATCTACCCTGCATTGGTGAATTGAAAACTGGCGCAACAACAGTAGTGTCCGGTTAAGTTTCGAATAGATTCAGTTGGTTGTTGGGATCAGACGGAATCGCGCCCGCCGGATCGAGCGTAAGCAGTTGATGTAGCGGGGTTGTCTCAAACATGGTCAGACTCAAGATCTGTAGGATTTCATAGAGAGATGCATTCAAGCCCAGGCGTTTCTTCACGATCGCCACGAGCACGTAGACGCTCACCGCGATCCACACCTGGGTCTTCACTGCGTTCTCCGAAGTACCGAAGAAGGATTTGATACTCAGATGTTGCTTGACCCACTTGAAGAACCATTCCACTTGCCAGCGGCAGCGATAGAGCTCGGTGATCGTGAGGGCGGGCAGCGCAAAGTTGTTGGTGAGGAACACCAGCGTCTTGCCCTCGTCGGTCTTGAACCGAATGCGTCGCAGCACGTCGGGATAACCCACTTTGGAGTAAAACACGGTGAGGGCGATGGTTTGGTCGCAGATAAGGCCGGTGGAGCGATCCACCGGATGGGAGTAACGGCGCGTGGCTTTGAGATTGGACTTGGCGCGCGTAACGAAGAAGGCACGAGCCAGATGCAATCGGTGCAATCGCTCGAAATCCAGATAGCCGCGATCCATCACATAGAAGGCGCCCGGCTCGCGCAACAATACGTCCAGGACATTGACGTCGTGCAGTTTCCCATCGGAGATGTGGATAAAGCTCGGGATGTTGCCGCGCAAATCGATCAGGGTGTGCAGCTTGATTGCGGCCTTGGTCGAACGAAAAGGCGCCCAGGGGAACAGCGCCAGACACAGATCGATGGTGGTCGAATCCAGTGCATAGACGGTGTCCTTGAGATCCACACCGAAGGGTTCGTCCACGTAGAATCGGCGCGCGATTCTGATCAGGTGCTGTGCCACCTCCGCATAGATGCGCCAGTCGCGCGCCTCGTTCGCATCGGCCAGCGTGCTCTTCGCCACAGCACCCCGGATACCCAAGTGGTAGAGCTTCGCCGACTGTGCACGCAGGCAAGTGATGATGTCGCGCAGGCTGTCTCGATAAGTGAGCTGCGCGAAGGCCATGCAGCGGAATTGATTGGCGCAACTGAAATCGTGCACACGATGATCGCCGCCGTAACGATCGACGATGCGACCCAACGTCTTCCACGGCAGATGATCCATCAACTGTGCGAACACCAATTTGCCCGCGTGCATGCGCGCTGCTCCCGGACGAAAAAACGAGAGAATCGCGCATTTCTGCGTTCAAATCGGAGACATGCAAAAAATGCTTCATTGCCTCAATCGATCAATATGTTACAGAACACGAATCACAAGTTAACTGGACACTACTGATCTATTTCAGATCAACAAATCAATGCGTTCCGCTCGCTCAACGTCCGGACAGCATTGGGTCGAACTATATATATGCGCCCGTATTTTTGCACTCATTGTTGTGGTGGCATTCTTCGGTTCGCTAACGGCATGCGCCTCAGGGCGCGCGCATCAAAACCTCAAGAACATTATGCAACTCGAAGTGGGCAAACCTATTGACGATCCGTACCTCACAAGAAATGAGTACCCGGGTCAGCGCGTTGCGTCACGCGTACTGTCCAATGGAAACTTGGAGGAGGAATTCCAGGCCGGCAGAGGCTCGAGGTGCCGCGTGTTCTTCGAAATTGACAATAAGGCCAAAAGAATCGTTGGCTGGCGCTACGAAGGCAGCGACGACGATTGCGCGATCGTACCCTAACTAACAACAAACAACGGTTAAAGGGGCCCGACGGTTAAAGGAATCAAAGAGGCCGAGGAATCAAAGGGTCCGTGTTCGAATCGATTTCTGAAAGATACCCCTGCACCAACGCCCACCTTGCGCGGGTAGCTGCTAAGGAGAAGGGCCGCACTTGCGGCGCTTCGTCTGTTACGTGCCCCCGATAACCCGCAGTGCCTGTGCGGGCGTGGCGATAGAAATGCCCTTGAAGTGCTTGAGGACGAGCAGATCGTCATCGCCGGAGACGATCAGATCGGCGCTGGCGGCGAGCGCGCAGGCGAGCACCGCATCGTCGTCGGCATCGCGTGAGACCTGCTGCGCGAGCTGGCGCGCCGTCACCCGTATGGCCAGTCGCTGATAGTTGCGCAGCATCTGATCGGCGGTCAGCCCCGTTGCCAGTACCGGCTTGGCCAGCTTCTTTTTGGCCAGCGTGGCGGCCAACTCATTGAGCAAGGTCCGGCTGGTAAAAAGTTCCATCTCCTTCTCTGCTGCCAACTCGATCAGGCGGCCGGGGGTGCCTTGCCAAAGAAAGGCGGACACCAGCACATTCGTGTCGAGCACCAACCTCATGCGTCGGTGCGGCTCTTGCGGGCGCGGCGCACGGCGTTCACCTCCGCTTGGATCTCCTTCATCGACATCGGCTTGCTGCCTGACTGCGTAGCACGCGCGGCGCCGGCGAGCAAGGCCTGACCGGCGCGCCGGCGCATCGCGTCCTTGAGCATTAGTGCCAGCGCTTCAGGCGTGAGCAAGCCGGCGGCCTGCGCTTCGCGCGCCAGCCGATCCGGCAGATTCAGTTTCAGTTCCAGCGTGGTCATAGTTTCCCTTCCTTAGCGGCTCGCCTGGGCGAGCACGGTATCGAGCATTTCCATCACGATTGTAGCACTGGCCCGGAGCGCACCCATGCGGCCCAAAGGGTCAGCAGCCTGCCTGCGCCGGAAAGCGCTGCAGCACCCGATAGTTGATGCGGCCCTTGACCCGCGTCGAACTCACCAGCGCGAAATCCCCGGCTTCCCAGACAAGCGGAATCCAGGCCGGCGCCGCGGGCAGGCCGGCGGCGTTGCGCACCAGCGTCACATGCGACACGAAAGGCTTGGGATCGTAGCGTATGCCGGCCGCAGTGAGGCGCGCGCGCAAGCCTTCGACCAGATCGACGAGCGCCTGCGGCTCTTCGCCCGCGCCGCACCAGATGATGCGGTTGTGTTTCCAGTAACCGATGCGGTCGAACGGCAGACGGATCGGAGCGAAGCGCACATCGGCCGCGAGCGTTAGCAGATCGGGCAGGCGTGCAGCGTCCGTGTCGCCGAGAAAGGCCAGAGTGAGATGCAGGTTCTCGCGCCGCATTGCGCGGCCCCTGCCTGCCGCCTGTCTGGCCCAGGCCGCGAGTTTGCCCTGCACATCATCGGACGGCCACAGCGCGAAGAACAGCCGCACCGTTGCGGCGGCCTGCTCCAATCTTTCAGACCTTCAGGCGGCGGAATACCAGGCAGGCGTTGGTGCCGCCGAAACCGAAACTGTTCGACATCACCGTGTTGAGGCCGGCGTTGTCGACGCGCTCGCGCACGATCGGCATGCCCTCGCCCGCCGGGTCCAGGGTCTCGATGTTGGCGGAAGCGCAGGCGAAGTCGTGTTCCAGCATCAGCAGCGAGTAGATCACCTCGGTGACGCCGGCCGCGCCTTGCGCATGTCCGGTGAGCGACTTGGTCGAACTGATCAGCGGCACTTTGTCGGCGAACACTGCGCGCACCGCTTCGAGTTCCTTGGGATCGCCGACCGGGGTGCTGGTGCCGTGCGTGTTCAGATAGTCCACCGGCGTGTCCACACCCGAGAGCGCGAGACGCATGCAGCGCACCGCGCCCTCGCCCGAGGGCTGCACCATGTCGTAGCCATCGGAGGTCGCGCCGTAGCCCAGGAGCTCGGCGTAGATTTTCGCGCCGCGCGCGCGCGCATGCTCGAGTTCTTCCAGCACCACCACGCCGCCGCCGCCGGAGACGACGAAGCCGTCGCGGTCGGCGTCGTAGGCGCGCGAGGCCTTGGTCGGCGTGTCGTTGTACTTCGACGACAGCGCGCCCATCGCATCGAACAGCATGGTCAGGTAGGGGTGCACCTCCTCCCCGCCGCCGGCGAAGACGATGTCCTGCTTACCCCACTGGATCTGCTCGAAGGCGTTGCCGATGCAATGCGCGCTGGTGGAGCAGGCCGAGCTGATCGAGTAGTTCACGCCCTTGATCTTGAACGGCGTCGCGAGGCAGGCCGAGGTGGTGCTCGACATGCAGCGCGGCACCATGTATGGACCGACGCGCTTTACGCCCTTCGTGCGCATCAGGTCGGCGGCCTCGACCTGGTTCTGCGGCGAGCCGCCACCGGAGCCGACGATCATCCCAGTGCGCTCGTTCGACACCATGCTCTCGGGGAGCCCCGAGTCGGCGATCGCCTGCGTCATCGCGATGTAGGTGAACGCCGCTGCGTCGCCCATGAAGCGCAGCAGCTTGCGGTCGATCAGCTCCTCGCGCTTGACCCGGATCGGGCCATGCACCTGCGAACGAAAGCCCAGTGCCTGGTATTCCGGGGAAAATTCGATGCCGCTGCGGCCTTCGCGCAGCGAGGCCAGCACCTCGCCCTTGTTGGTGCCGATGCTGGAGACGATGCCCATTCCGGTGACGACGACGCGACGCATGGCGCTACCCTCAGAATCCGTCGGTGGAGGTGAACAATCCCACCTGCAGGTCCTTGCCTGCATAGATATCGCGACCGTCGACCTCCATCGCGGCGTCGGCGATACCCATCACCAGCTTGCGCAGGATCACGCGCTTCATGCTGATGCGGTAGGTAATCTTCTTTGCGCTCGGCAACACCTGGCCGCTGAATTTGACCTCGCCGCAGCCGAGCGCGCGTCCGCGCCCCTTGCCGCCCATCCAGCCCAGGTAGAAACCGATCAGCTGCCACATCGCGTCCAGTCCCAGGCAGCCCGGCATCACCGGGTCGCCCTGGAAATGGCAGGCGAAAAACCAGAGTTCCGGGCGCACGTCGAGTTCGGCAACGATCTCGCCCTTGCCGAAGGCACCGCCTTTTTCGCTGATATAGATGATGCGATCGAACATCAACATGGGCGGCAGGGGCAACTGCGCGTTGCCGGCGCCGAACATCTCCCCGCGCCCGCAGGCGAGCAGTTGTTCGTGGGTAAAACTGGATCGTCTGGTCAAAGCGCTTGTTTCCTCAGAAGACATCGCCGCGATGCGGCCGACAATAGTACTCAATGCCGAGCGTAAGTATAAAGGCTTTTCGATACTGCCAGATGCGCAATGCGTTATCTGGACCCCTCGCCTGCATTGCCGGGAACGCAGGCCCCGGCTGCGGCAGGGGCGCCGCTCGCGAACACATTCCGCCACGGGCGCGTCGTACACGGATGTCCCGGCTCAGACCGCCAAGTTCAGCAATACCACTGCCTGAGCGGCAATGCCTTCGGCGCGGCCGGCGAATCCCAGGCCCTCGGTGGTGGTGGCCTTGATGTTGATCTGGCCACGCGCCAGGCCGAGGTCGGCGGCGATGTTGTTCAGCATCGCCGGAATGTGCGGCGCCATTTTCGGCGCCTGCGCTATGATCGTGGCGTCCACATTGACAATGCGGTAACCGGCATCCTGCACCAGAGCGCTCACCTCGCGCAGCAGAGCGCGGCTGTCGGCGCCGCGGTAGCGCGCGTCGGTGTCCGGAAAATGCCCGCCAATATCGCCCTTGGCTGCAGCGCCGAGCAGCGCATCGCACAGCGCGTGCAGCAATACGTCTGCATCCGAGTGTCCGTCCAGGCCCTTGTCGTTCGGAATGTGCACGCCGCCGATGATCAGCTTTCGTCCCGGCACTAGTGCGTGAACGTCGAAGCCCTGCCCAATTCTCATGTTTGCGTCCCCCGGCTGGCGAGAATGGTCTGCGCCAACTGCAGATCCTCCGGATAGGTCACTTTCAGATTCGTGTGGGAACCCCGCACCAGTCTCGGTTGCAGCCCCAGAGCCTCGATCGCGCCGGCCTCGTCGCTCAGTTTGGCCGTCCGGCCCAAAGCCTGCAGCAGCAGACCGAGGCGAAACATCTGCGGCGTCTGCGCCTGCCACAGCTGCTCGCGCGGCTCGGTCCTCTGGATCCGCCCGGCAGCGTCGGCGCGCTTGAGCGTGTCCGCGACCGGCACTCCAAGAATGCCGCCGACCTCGTCCGTGGCGAGCTCGTCCAGCATGCACTGCAATTCGCGCTGACCCAGGCAGGGCCGCGCCGCGTCGTGCACCAATATCCAATCGTCGGGCTCGACCGTGGACGAGGCCGCCACCAGGCCATTCAACACGCTGTCGTGCCGGGTCGCGCCGCCGCAGTAAAGCGGCGCGATGCGCTCGCCGAACTCACCCCAGTCATGCTGCCTGAATTCGCTATCCGCGGGAGCCAGCACCACGAACACGGTATCGATCCTGTGATTGGCGAGCAAGGCCTTCACGCTGTGGTAGAGCAGCGGCCGCCCAAGCAGCTTGAGATATTGCTTGGGCCTGGCGCTGCCCATGCGCTCGCCCGCGCCCGCCGCCGGGATCAAGCCGTAAAACCGCTCGGACGTCATTGTTTTTTCATCATAAATGGCTGCTGAAGCCGTTATAATACAGCTTAGTGAAATGATGATGTCAGCTGAATCCCTTTTCCCAGGGACGCCCCCTTCGGGGTCGCGCCCGCGGACTTCTTTTTCCCCATGACTGCGTCCCCGCCCCAAGCGCTGCAAAAACGCCGCTATACCCAACTGCATGGCTCCGGCGACGCCCTGGCGCTCGCGCGCCTGGCCGAGGAGGCGAAGCCCCTGATCGTCCTATGCGCCTCGGCGCTGGACGCGCAACGGCTGCTCGAGGAAATTCCCTATTTCGCGCCCGGCCTGAGCGTGAACCTGTTGCCGGACTGGGAGACGCTGCCCTACGACAGCTTCTCGCCGCACCATGACCTGATCTCCGAGCGCCTGGCGACGTTGTACGCGATCACGCGCGGCAGTTGCGACCTCACGCTGATTCCGGCGAGCACCGCGCTCTACCGCCTGGCGCCGCCGTCCTATCTGGCCGCCTATACCTTCTTCCTCAAGCAGGAGGAGAAATTCAGCCTGCCGCAATTGCGCACGCAGCTGACGCTGGCCGGCTACAGCCACGTCACCCAGGTGGTCGCGCCGGGCGAGTATTGCGTGCGCGGCGGCCTCATCGATCTGTTTCCCATGGGCAGCGCCCTGCCCTACCGCATCGACCTGCTCGACGAGGAAATCGAATCCATCCGCACGTTTGATGTCGATACTCAGCGCACCATTTACAAGGTAAAGGAAGTGCGCCTGCTGCCGGCGCGCGAGTTTCCGCTGGATGACGCAGGCAGGACGCGCTTTCGCGCGCGCTTTCGCGAAACCTTCGAGGGCGATCCGTCCAGGAGCAATATCTACAAGGACGTGAGCAACGGCATCGCACCGGCCGGCATCGAATACTATCTGCCGCTGTTTTTCGAGCACACCGCCACGATTTTCGATTACCTGCCCGAACAGGCCACGCTCTGCCTGCACCGCGATGTCGCCGCGACCATAGACGCGTTCTGGAAAGACACGCAGTCGCGCTACAAACTGCTCGGCGGCGATCGCGCGCAGCCGCTGCTGCCGCCGGTCGAGATGTTCCTGCCGGCCGAGGAATTCTTCATCGATGCGAGAAATTTTGCGCGCATCGACATCAGCGCCGCGCCGGAAGGAAGCGCGGCAGCCGATGGCGCGATGGTCGCCGCCGCGTTGCCGCCGCTCGCGGTCGAGCGCCGCGCCGCCGATCCGCTCACGCGGCTGAAAGCATTCCTTGGCGCCACCCCCGCGCGCGTGCTGTTGCTCGCCGAGTCCCCGGGCCGGCGCGAGACCATGAGCCAGTACCTGGCGGAATATGGACTCGCGCCTTCGCCCTGCGCGAGCTTCGCCGAGTTTCTGGCGTCCGGCGCGCGCTGCATGCTGGGCACGGGACCGCTATTTGGCGGCTTTGCCCTCGTCGACGAGAATATTTGTGTAATCACCGAGGCCGAGCTCTATGCCGGCACGGTGCGCGCCGGCCGGCGCACCGAGGCGCGTCCGACTTCGGTCGAGGGCATGGTGCGCGACCTGTCGGAGCTGCGCATCGGCGATCCGGTGGTGCACGCCCAGCACGGCATCGGCCGCTATCTCGGCCTCGCCAATCTCGATCTGGGCGAAGGCGAGACCGAATTTCTGCACTTGGAATACGCTGGCCGGGACAAGCTTTACGTGCCGGTGGCGCAGCTGCACCTGATCAGCCGCTACAGCGGCGTCGCCCCGGATCAGGCGCCGCTGCACAAGCTCGGCAGCGGCGACTGGGATCGCGCCAAGAAGAAAGCGGCGCAGCAGATCCGCGACACCGCCGCCGAATTGCTCAATCTCTACGCCCGGCGCGCCGCAAGACTGGGCCATCAGTTCGAGATCAGGCAGCACGATCTGGATGCGTTCGCGGAGGGCTTCGGCTTCGAGGAAACCGTGGACCAGGCTGCTGCGATCCGCGCCGTGATCGACGACATGTGCTCGGGCAAGCCGATGGATCGCCTGATCTGCGGCGACGTCGGCTTCGGCAAGACCGAGGTCGCCCTGCGCGCCGCATTCGTCGCCGTCTGCGGCGGCAAGCAAGTCGCCGTGCTCACCCCGACCACCCTGCTCGCGGAGCAGCACTTCCAGACTTTTTCCGACCGCTTCGCGCAGATTGCCGACGAATGGCCGGTCAAGGTGGCGCAGTTGTCGCGCTTTCGCACGGCGAAAGAGCAGACGCAAAACGTGAAGGCGCTGGCCGACGGCTCGGTCGACATCGCCATCGGCACGCACAAGCTGCTGCAGCGCGATATCAAGTTTGCGCGCCTCGGGCTGGTGATCATCGACGAGGAGCACCGCTTCGGCGTGCGTCAGAAGGAGGCGTTGAAGGCGCTGCGCGCTGAAGTGGACGTGCTCACGCTCACCGCCACGCCGATCCCGCGCACGCTGGCCATGTCGCTCGAAGGCCTGCGCGATTTCTCGGTCATCGCCACCGCGCCGCAGAAGCGCCTCGCGATCAAGACCTTCGTCAGCCGCGAAAGCCAGGGCGTGATCCGCGAAGCGGTGCTGCGCGAATTGAAGCGCGGCGGGCAGATCTATTTCCTGCACAACGAAGTCCAGACGATAGAGAACATGCACGCGAAGCTGGCCAAGCTGCTGCCCGAGGCGCGCATCGTGGTGGCGCACGGGCAGATGCGCGAGCGCGAACTCGAGCGCGCCATGCGCGAATTCCACCAGCAGCGCTACAACCTGCTGCTGTGCACCACCATCATCGAGACCGGCATCGACATCCCCACCGCCAACACCATGCTGATCAACCGCGCCGACAAGTTCGGCCTGGCGCAATTGCATCAGCTGCGCGGACGCGTCGGCCGCTCGCACCATCAGGCGTATGCCTATCTGCTCACCCACGGCGAAGAAACGCTCTCGACCCAGGCGAAAAAGCGCCTGGAGGCGATACAGATGATGGATGAACTCGGCGCGGGTTTCTTCCTCGCCATGCACGACCTCGAAATTCGCGGGGCGGGCGAAGTCCTGGGCGAATCGCAGTCCGGCGAAATGCAGGAAATCGGCTTCAATCTCTACGCCGACATGCTCAATCACGCGGTGCGCTCGCTCAAGGCCGGCAAGGAGCCGGACCTGTCCGCGCCGCTGGCGATCACCACGGAAATCAACCTGCACCTGCCGGCGCTGCTGCCAAGCGACTATTGCAGCGACGTGCACGAACGGCTGACGCTGTACAAGCGCCTGGCGAATTGCGAAACGCCGGACCAACTCGACGCGATGCAGGAGGAACTGATCGACCGCTTCGGCCCTGCGCCCGAGCCGGCGCGGGCGCTGGTCGAGTCGCACCGCCTGCGCATCGCCGCGCATACGCTGGGCGTGGCGCGCATCGACGCCAACGGCGATGCGATCGTGCTGCAGTTCATCGACCAGCCGCCGCTGGACGGGGCGCGCTTCATGCAGTTGCTGCAGCGGCAACGCCACTGGAAACTGTCGGGCCCGAGCAAGCTCAGGGCGCACACGCCGAGCGAAGGCCTGGCGCCGCGGGTGCGGACGGTGAAGGAACTGCTGAAGACCCTGAGCGCTGCGATGCAGCCGGCGCAGACCGTCGGCACCGTGGCGGCGGCGGAGAGGGCATGAACCTGATCGTCCAGGGCGCCGCACTCGCCGAGGACGACCTGCGGCAACTCTCGCAATTGGCCAGCGCGCAGCGAGTCGAGCGCCTGGGCGCCGCGGCATGGCGGCTGATCGGTGCGCGGCAAGCACCAGGCATCGCCGAGTACTGCGCCCGGGCCAGGCTCGACTTCGGCTTCGTGCCTGCGCTGCGCAAGCTCACGCACATGCGGCTGCTCGCGATCGACATGGACTCCACCCTGATCACCATCGAGTGCATAGATGAAGTTGCCGACCTCGCCGGGGTCAAGGCCGAGGTTGCCGCGATCACCGCCGCCGCGATGTCGGGGGAGATGGATTACGCGCAAAGCCTGCAGCGCCGCGTAGGCCTGCTGCACGGGCTGGAAGCTTCGGCGCTCGCGCGCGTCTATGACGAACGTCTGCGCCTTTCGCCCGGCGCCGAGACCATGCTCGCCGCGATGCGCAGCGCCGGGGTGAGGACGCTATTGGTATCGGGCGGCTTCAGCTTCTTCACCGAGCGGCTCAAGGCACGCCTCGCCCTGGACTACAGCATCTCCAACACCATCGAAATCGTGGACGGTCGCCTCACCGGCCGCGTGCTCGGCGACATCGTCGACGCCGACGGCAAAGCGGCGAAACTGCGCGCCGTACGCGCCGAACTGGGCATAGCCAGGGAAACGACCATCGCCATCGGCGACGGCGCCAACGATCTGGCGATGATGGCCGAGGCCGGCGTGTCCATCGCCTACCGCGCGAAACCGGTGACGCGCAGCAAGGCCGACTACGCGCTGGACCATAGCGGGTTGGATGGGGTGCTGAATCTGTTCGCGTGAGTGCGGATGGGCTGACTGTCGCGAAATTGCTGAGTTCGTATTACCGTTGGTGATATAAAGGCCCAACGTCGTGCTCTGCGGACGGGCCACCAGCAGCGCATCCATTTCAACCGCTGTGTTGGCCCGCCTCACAAGCTACATATTCTGGGGCCAACTTCCTCACTTGAGGATATGCTCATTGCGCGCATGAGACAAATAGCTCAATTTCAAGCGACCTTGAGCGGGCTCAAAAGTCGACGAGGCCTTCGCTGAAAGTTTGAAAGCGGACACTATCGCGCCTGCGATTGTACCTACCGGAATCGTCATTGCGATCAGAAAGAAATCAAATGCCGCTCCTGCTGCGGCACCCTGGGCTATGCGAGCGAGCTCAATATTTAGCTCGGCAGAAAAGTCATACTTGGTCGTTCGTTTCCACGACTCAGTACTAACCGCGTCCAATGATGCGATTGCCTCCCGCAAATTACCCACGGCGATCCTGCTGCCCAATCGAGGGTCCGGTGATCGCAGAGCTTCAAGGTAGGCTTCATCCAGGCACTTATGAAGATTGGCGAACTCATCACGTCGCCTTTCCTTGAACTCTAATACGTCTGGCATTGGAACATCACCGGACGGTACCGGCAGAAGATTTACCAGTTCAAATCTAACTGTTCTTAGTTCGCAAGAAAACTGATTCGGAATGGCTAGGCTAGAGCCAAACTGGTGCAGTACCCAATCGACGGAAGGCTCTTCAGCAATCAGCTTTTTGCCGACTTCGGCTTGCGCAATGGCAAATGAATTGCCGACCTCAGCACCACTGAATGAGCCGCGAAACTGCACTCGCGGTCTCGAAACGACGCCCGTTTCGATAAGAGTGTTTTCTTCAGGAATTCCAATGTAGACAAGATTCGAGGCGGGAATGACAACTTTGTCCCAGTAAAGAGCGTAATACCTCAATTCTTGAGGAGAAAGTGATCTTTCAAGTGTAAAGCCCGATCCACGAACATGGATGATCCCTGGTGTGGCTACGACCCCTCGTTCCATATGTTCCCTACCCACGTTCCGGCAGCATCATATCAAAAGGGGTCAGCTCACTCCGACCAATTTTGTATCCCGACTCATCCTTGTTCAGCAAGCCCAGCCACGCCCTCGCCAGATACGGATTTCTTGCGCTTCGCGCGCTCCTCCCTTCCTAAAAACGCTTCCGGCTCATAATAGTCCGGATTCATCTTATCGTTAACACGCAAGAGATCACGGGGATTGACGTGTTTAAGAATTCCATATCGCTCAATCAATGGCTTAAAGCCTTCCCGTCCCTCCTCATACAGCCCATTGTAGAAAAGCAAGCACAGTTCATACGTTGACAGCTGCGCCCGCGCAATATTGGCATACACCGTTTTGTCATACTCGGAAAGATGGCTCGAATCGATAAAGCGAAAGATGTGGTACAACGTCCTAAAATATTGCCCAATCAAGTGCCTCTTTTCATCATAGAACGCAGCATACGCATCTATGGGCGCTTGAGACCCGCTATCCCCCTTAAACTGTCTAAAAGTGGTGAGCAATTCCTCTTTATATAAAACCCGGAAGGCCTCTTGACCACTTTTTGTCCCGAAATGAGTAGCCGACACCAGATCATTAAAACGCCGAAGCAACTGAAAGAACGTATTCTCGAAATTTTGCTGAAGTAGAGCTTCGTTTTGCTTTCTTAGGGCGTCTGCCGACTTTGCAAGCTCCATCGTTGAGAGCGAAAGTTCACGACTCTGAAGTACAAGGGTGGACAAAATTGCCACCAGACTCAGAAATCCAAATACCGGATTGAGGACCCCTCCAATATAGTCGCCAAATTGACCCCATCTTCCAGGGTCCGGTGACAACTTCCCGCCAAAGGTGTTGACGTAAGTGCCCGCCGCGATAATAAACAACAAAAGCGCCACACCGGGAGCCCCAAAGACTACCCAACGAGGAAGCGGAGGATTGACCTGACCGTTCTTTTCGGTAGCCATCTGTTCCGGTGCTCCACGAATACAACAACAATTTGAGCGCATCCACAATACCTGCATGCGCATTTTCATTCTGGCGTTGAAATTAATTCGTCTCTGAGCTGACCCCTTCTGTTGTTCCGCTCAAACCCGAAGCGGTATCCCAGAGTTCAGCACTTGCACATCTCCATATCCGTGATTAGAGAGCATCAGCCTAAGTGATCGCGCTTCAGAATCAGGATCTCTACATGGACCGATCATGATCGAGTCTATGGGAAGCTTTCCCTGCTGAAGGAATCCAATCTCGACGTATGGAGTCAGACCGAATCGTCCCATTCGGTATTTTGTCGCCAGCGGGAGCGGGGATTTGGATGGCTGGTATATTTGCCGATATTCGGTTTCCTCTTCAAAGGCGCAATGCTTGATGATAGAGGCTACGATGTTGAAGGTGCTCTCCAACATTCCCATAAGGCATCCAACCTCAACGTCTTCAAAGTCATGCTCGTTGAGAAATTCATCGACCCGTAATAACAACTGCGAAAGAATGGATTCGGCAGTAGCTTCGCTGTAGATTACCTTCTCCAGCAGAGGCATTCGATCATCCATCGTGGCCATTTCGCGTGTCTTGAAGCCAATACAATATCCAGTTCCTGTCCCGGAATACGCTCGCCATTGGCTAAGTACATTTGCAGTTGATGAGTAGCATGCGATAAACGTATCTACGGAATTCAGTCTACAAATCACCTTCTCAACTAGTGCTTTAGATGGTCGTTGAAGATTAGCGCGAACAAATCGTGAGACAAGGGCTACCCCTATTTCGTACTCCATCGCATCGTTCAACCGACTTACATGCGTGGCCCAAATTCGCCCGGAGGCAAGCATGCCAATCAGCGCACGGACGTCGGTGTAGTGATATATGACTTTTGCCGGGCTCTCCGATATCAAATTGGCAAGCTCTTGTCGAAGCGACTCCGACCATTCATTCATTTTCGCAATTCGACCTTCATACTCAGCGTCATCCATTGCTACGTTGCTCGTTGAAAGTGAACATAAACTTCATTGCCTAAAAGCCGGATTACCTGGAAGCACAGTCTACGCCCAGCCAAAAGCTAATGCAAAATCAAGGTATTCCGGTGGCCACGCAAAAATACCGTCCGTGTTAGATGGTCTTGCGAAGGCTGAGTGCTTGATCAAACAAAAGCCGAAACCCTGCGTGAGGCGAAATCATTCCTGCTTGCGGTCAGTGAAGAAGGTGTGGCGCACCTCACGTTCGCGAGCGCGCTGACCCTGGGGGCTTTTGCTCAGCGTGCCGACTTATTCGCGCGCTGGCGCTGGACGAACTCGCCCATATAACGTTGCGGTTCGCCGGTGTCGAAGGCGCGGCCGAACTCGGCGACGCTTTCTGAGATGGCCTGATCGAGAGGCTTGTCCTCCCACTCGCGCAGCAGCCGCTTCTGCTGGCGCACGGCGCTACGCCCATAGCCGGCGAGCAGCGATGCGATGCGCATCACTTCCGTATCCAGTTCGGTGAGGGGCACGACTCGGTCGACCAGACCCCAGGCGAGCGCCTGCGCGGCGTCGGTGTTCTCGCCGGTCAAGATCAGCCAGTTCGCGCGCGCGCTGCCGATGAGCCGCGGCAGGAGCGCGGCGTGGATGACCGAGGGAATGCCGACCTTGACTTCGGGCATGCCGAAATGCGCGTCGTCCGCGGCGACGCGGATGTCGCAGGCGAGCGCAACTTCGAGCCCGCCGCCCAAAGACCAGCCCGGCATGCGCGCGATCACCGGCGCGGGAAAATGCCGCAGCGCATCGCACAGCCGGCGCAGCCCGCTGATGAACGTCTCCGCGGTCGCGCGCGTAAGTGCGGCCATTTCCTTGATGTCCGCGCCGCCGATGAAGGCCTTGTCTCCCGTGCCGCGCAGGATCAGTGCGCCCAGATCCGATCGCTCGCGCAGGCTTTCGATGCCGCGCGTGAGGTCTTCGATTGCCGGGGTGCCGAGAATGTTGAGCGCGCCCGAGTTGGCGACGGTGATGGTAGCGATGCCGTCACCGGAAAGTTCGACAACGCAATGCCTGCCGCTCTCAGCTTGTGTCATCGCCGGCTTCTCCATGCAGGATTCGCGCGCTTGGATTCACCGGGCGCGATGCGGCCGCGGTTTCCCCTCGTATCGGACCTGCTATTCAGCCTCGTCGATCCAGGCCATCTGGATCGCCTCGAGGATCTTCTCGCCCGAGTGATTCGGGTCGTCGTCGAACCCCTCCAGTTCCATCACCCATCGGCGCAGATCGGTGAAGCGCACGTACTGGGGATCGACCCCGGCATGCTGCTCCGACAGGGCGATGGCGATTTCGTTGACGTCGGTCCATTTCATATCAATGGTTACTTTCACTGACCATGTTGATGGTGTATTTGGGGATTTCTATGACCAGGTCGCAATCGGGCATCAGCGCCTGGCACGACAGGCGCGAAGTCGGCTCCAGGCCCCAGGCGCGGTCGAGCAGGTCGTCCTCTTTCTCCTCGGAGGGCGTAAGCGTGTCGAAGCCCTCGCGTATCACCACGTGGCAGGTGGTGCAGGCGCAGGATTTCTCGCAGGCGTGTTCGATCTCGATACCGTTTTGCAGCAGATTGTCGCAAATCGAAACACCGGGCTTGGCCTCGATCAGCGTGCCTTCCGGGCACAGCTCCTCGTGCGGCAACACCGTGATGGTGGGCATGGTCAGATGTTCATGTCTTCGAGCTTCTTGCCCGTGAACGCCTGGTGGATGGAACGATCCATGCGCCGCGCGGCGAACGGTTCGGTGATTTTGTTGACGCGTTCGAGCGCCCCCGTGATGGCGCCGCGATCGCCGCCGGAGGCGACTTCGACGAGCGCGGCCAGCGCCGCGCGTATGTCGGCGAGTTCGCCCGGCGTGAGCAAATCGGCATCGGCCGCCAGCGCCGCCGTGACCGCCTCCTGCATGCGCCTGGCCTCCACGCGCTGCTCGTTGAGCGCGCGCGCCTGCGCGTCGTCGCCGGAATGCGCAACTGAATCCTGCAGCATCTGCGCGATCTGGGCATCCGACAAACCGTAGGACGGTTTTACCGAGATCGCGGCTTCGACGCCGGTGCTCGCCTCGCGCGCCGATACCGACAACAGCCCGTCGGCGTCCACCTGGAAGGTGACGCGGATGCGCGCGGCCCCGGCAACCATAGGCGGAATGCCGCGCAGCTCGAAACGCGCGAGCGAGCGGCAATCCGATACGAGCTCGCGCTCGCCCTGCACCACGTGGATGGCCATCGCCGTCTGCCCATCCTTGAAGGTGGTGAACTCCTGCGCGCGGGCGACGGGAATGGTGGAGTTGCGCGGAATGACGCGCTCCACCAGACCGCCCATGGTCTCCAGGCCCAGGGACAGCGGAATCACGTCGAGCAGCAGCCAGTCGTCCCCGGCGGCGCGGTTGCCGGCGAGCACATCGGCCTGAATTGCGGCGCCCAGCGCCACTACTTTGTCCGGATCGAGGTTGTTGAGCGGCGCCTGGTTGAAATACTCGGCCACCGCCTGCTGGATCTGCGGCATGCGCGTGGCTCCGCCCACCATCACCACCCCGTTCACATCCTCCACCGTCAGACCGGCGTCGCGCAGCGCCTTTTTTACCGGCGCGATGGTTTTCTGCACCAGGGTGCGGGTGACTTCGGCAAAGGTTTTCAGCGGCAGCGTATTGTCGATCAGCTCGCCCGTTCCCAGCCTTGCGGTGATGCGCGCCTCGCTGTGCGAGCTGAGATGTTCCTTGGCCTCGCGTGCCTCGGTCAGCAGCAGGCGTGTGTCTTCGTCCGACAGCGGCGCCGGCCGCGCCTGCTCCACGATCCAGCAGAACACGCGGTGGTCGAAGTCGTCGCCCCCGAGCGTCGCATCGCCGTTGGTAGCGAGCACCTCGAACACGCCCTTGGACAGGCGCAGGATGGAAATGTCGAAGGTGCCGCCGCCGAGGTCGAACACCGCATAGACGCCCTCGGACGCATTGTCGAGGCCGTAGGCGATCGCCGCCGCCGTGGGCTCGTTCAGCAGGCGCAGCACATTCAGACCGGCAAGCCGCGCGGCGTCCTTGGTCGCCTGGCGCTGCGCGTCGTCGAAATAGGCCGGGACCGTGATCACTGCGCCGACCAGTTGTCCGCCCAGCGAGGTTTCGGCGCGCGCGCGCAGCGTGCGCAGGATTTCCGCCGAGATTTCCACCGGACTTTTCACCCCGGCGCAGGTGCGCAACTGCACCATGCCGGGAGAATCCAGAAAATCATAGGGGCAGTTTTCGGCATGGACGACGTCCTTCAGCCCGCGCCCCATGAAGCGCTTGACCGAGACGATGGTGTTCCTCGGATCGCACACGAGTTCGGCCTGGGCCGGGTGGCCCACCGCGGTGCTGCCGTCCGGAAAATAGCGCACCACCGAAGGCAGCAGGGCATGGCCCTCGGCATCGTTGAGCACCACGGCGATGCCGCTGCGCACCGTCGCCACCAGCGAATTTGTGGTTCCCAGATCGATGCCCACCGCCAGCCGGTGCTGGTGCGGCGCGCGCGACATTCCGGGTTCGGATATCTGCAGCAGGGCCATCAGGCGTCGGCGCGCTCCAGGGCGTCGCCGATTTCCTCGCGCAGGCGCTCGAGGAACATGAGCTTGCGCACTGTCCCGGCTGCCAGCGCATAATCGCCGTCGCGATCCAGGCTGCGCTCGAGTTCAGCGTAGTGATCGTTCATTTCGCGTGCGAGCCGCCGCTCCAGCTCGGCGAGCGCTTCGGGCTGATTCGCCGCTTCCTCCACCGCCTCGCGCCAGTGCATCTGCTGCAGCAGGAATTCCGCCGGCATGGCGGTATTGCTCTCGCCAGCGACGTCCACCCGCTTTAGCGCTAGCAGGTAGCGCGCGCGCGCCAGCGGATGTTTCAGCGTGCGGTAAGCCTCGTTCACCTGTGTGGCCGACTGCATCGACGCGCGCCGCTCGGCGTCGCCCGCGCTCACGAAGCGGTCGGGATGCACCTGCGACTGGATCTGCCGGTACGCCTCGTCCATCCGCGCCAGATCCACGGCAAAGCGCTGCGGCAGGCCGAACAGCTCGAAATGGTTGTGCTGGAAGTTGATCATGCGCGGACAAAGATCTTGGAAACGCAGCGGCGCCGGGAGCTACAGTCCCTCGCGCCGGATGCGCCTTTTGCTCCGAAACCTAGATGTTAAAGCTTTCCCCGCAACCGCACTCGTCTTTCACGTTCGGATTCCTGAACTTGAAGCCTTCGTTCAGACCCTCGCGCGCGAAATCGAGTTCGGTGCCCTCGAGGTAAGGCAGGCTCTTCGGATCCACGATCACTTTAACCCCATGGCTCTCGAACAAGGTGTCATCGGGATTGACGTCGTCGGCAAACTCCAGCTTGTAGGCCATGCCCGAGCAACCGGTGGTGCGCACACCCAGCCGCAGGCCCACGCCCTTGCCGCGCCTGGCGATGAAGCTGGAAACGTGCTTGGCGGCTTTTTCTGTCAATGTAACCGGCATCGCGGCCTCAGGCGGCTTGCTGCGCCGGGGCGGCGGCGTGCTCGTCCGCTGCCAGTCCGTGCTTGGTCTTGTAATCGGCGATCGCGGCCTTGATCGCGTCCTCGGCGAGGATGGAACAATGGATCTTCACCGGCGGCAGCGCCAGTTCCTCGGCGATCTGGGTGTTCTTGATGCCCAGCGCCTGGTCCAGGGTCTTGCCCTTGACCCACTCGGTGACCAGCGACGAGGAGGCGATGGCCGAACCGCAGCCGTAGGTCTTGAAGCGCGCGTCCTGGATCACGCCGTCCGCGCCTACCCTGATCTGCAGTTTCATCACGTCGCCGCACGCCGGCGCACCGACCATGCCGGTTCCAACCGCCTCGTCGCCTTTTTCAAACGAGCCGACGTTGCGCGGGTTTTCGTAGTGGTCGAGTACTTTGTCGCTGTATGCCATTTGAGACTCCTTAGCTGTTACTTTGTAGCCAGTAGCCGATGACGAAAGGCGGGGTCATCCGCACCGCCTCCCGCGCCATCAGTGTGCCGCCCACTGCACGGTATTCAGATCGACGCCTTCCTTGTACATGTCCCACAGCGGCGAGAGTTCGCGCAGCTTGGTGATCTTGCGCTTGAGCAGGTCGACGGTGAAATCGATTTCTTCCGCGGTGTTGAAACGTCCGATGGTAAAACGAATGGAGGAATGCGCGAGCTCGTCCGAACGCCCGAGCGCGCGCAGCACGTAGGACGGCTCCAGGCTGGCGGAGGTGCAGGCCGAGCCCGAGGACACGGCGATTTCCTTGATGCCCATGATCAGCGACTCGCCCTCGACGAAGTTGAAGCTGACGTTGAGGTTGCCCGGAATGCGCTGCTCCAGGTCGCCGTTCAAGTGCACTTCCTCGATTTCGCTGAGGCCCCGCCACAAGCGGTCGCGCAAGCCGCGGATACGCTCATTCTCGGAGCCCATCTCCAGCCGCGCGATGCGAAACGCCTCGCCCATGCCGACGATCTGGTGCGTGGCGAGCGTGCCCGAGCGCATGCCGCGCTCGTGTCCGCCGCCGTGAATCTGCGGCTCGATGCGCACGCGCGGCTTCCTGCGCACGTACTGTGCGCCTATGCCTTTGGGCCCGTAGACTTTGTGCGCGGTCACGGTCATCAGGTCGACTTTCAGCTTGGCCAGATCGATCGGAACCTTGCCCACCGCCTGCACCGCATCGCAGTGAAAAATGATGCCCCTGGGACGGCAGATCTCGCCGATGGCGGCGATGTCCTGGATCACGCCGATTTCGTTGTTGACCATCATCACCGACACGAGGATGGTATCCGGGCGTATCGCCGCCTTCAATTTTTCCAGATCGAGCAGGCCGTTCGGCTCCGGGCTGAGGTAGGTCGCTTCGAACCCCTGGCGCTCGAGCTCGCGCACCGTGTCCAGCACCGCCTTGTGCTCGGTCTTCACCGTGATGATGTGCTTGCCCTTGCCCTGGTAGAAATGCGCCGCGCCCTTGATCGCGAGGTTGTCGCCCTCCGTGGCCCCCGAGGTCCAGACGATTTCCTTGGGATCGGCATTGAGCAGCGCGGCCACGTGTGCACGCGCCTCCTCCACCGCCGCTTCGGCTTCCCAGCCGTAGGCATGCGAGCGGCTGGCTGGATTGCCGAACTTCTCCGTCAAATAAGGAATCATTTTGGCCGCGACGCGCGGGTCGACCGGCGTAGTCGCCGAGTAGTCGAGGTAAATGGGTTGTTTCATCAGAATGGCACTTTCTGCAATCGCATCGGTTTGACTCAGGCAGGCAAGGAGACGGTCCTGCGCGCAACCGCAGCACGCCGGTCCGCCAGCACGGTTACATTGCCGTCTTTCGCGAGTTGCTCGTTGACCAGATCCTGCAACGTCACCGAGTTCAGGTAATCGTGCAGCTTCTCGTTCAGCGTAGCCCACAGGTTATGGGTCATGCAGCGCCGCTCTTCCCGGCAATTTTCCAGGCCGCCGCATTGCGTCGCATCGAGCGGCTCGTCCACGGCGAGGATAATGTCCGCTACCGATACCTTCGCGGTCGGGCGTGCCAGACGGTACCCGCCGCCGGGACCGCGCACGCTCTCCACCAGTGCATGCCGGCGCAGCTTGCCGAACAGTTGCTCCAGATAAGACAGCGAAATGCCCTGGCGCGCGCCGATGCCGGCCAGAGTCACCGGCCCGTGCTGATGGCGCAAAGCCAGGTCCAGCATGGCGGTGACTGCAAATCTGCCTTTGGTCGTCAGTCTCATATTCGTCTCCGGCTTAATACCCAATATCCGATTGATTTTGTGAACTATAATAAAACTTGAGAATTTTAATCAACTATTTATCTGCCGCCTGGCGCAACCTGCCAGGATTGAATCGCTCCGCAACGGCGAGATCGTCCTCGGTTCGCCCTTTCAATGCCTCGATTTCCCGCTGCAGTTGCTCCAGGAGATGATCCTGCGCCATCGAGTGGTCGAGCAAGCCCTGCAGCGCCTTCGCCAGGGGATCGTCGGCGGCCTTCGCGGTGACGGCGTAGGCGGAAAAGCCCAGCTTCGCAGCCTTCTCTTCGCGTGACTTGTCCTGCTCGTCGAGGATGAAGCGCGCCGGTATCCCGACTGCCGAGGCGCCTGGCGGAACGTCTTTCACCACCACCGCGTTGGAGCCGATTTTCGCCCCCTCCCCCACGACGATGGGTCCCAGCACCTTTGCGCCGGCGCCGATGACCACTCCATTTCTCAAGGTCGGATGGCGCTTGCCCTTGTTCCAGGAGGTGCCGCCCAGGGTGACGCCGTGATACAGGGTGACGTCATCGCCAATCTCGGCGGTTTCGCCTATGACCACGCCCATGCCATGGTCGATGAAAAAACGCCGGCCTATGGTGGCCCCCGGGTGGATCTCGATGCCGGTCAGGAATCGTCCGACATGAGATACCAGCCGTCCCAGCCAGCGCAGATTCATATGCCACAGCCAATTCGCGACACGGTGTATGCGCAGCGCATGAAAGCCGGGGTAACAGGTAATGACCTCCCAAGTAGAGCGCGCGGCGGGATCGCGGTCGAATACGCTGGCGATGTCTTCGCGGATGTTTTCGAACATAAGCGCGTCTGGTAGCTACCCAGCCTCCTGCTTGATTAGGCCCAAATACAAAGTTAACTTAGTCTATTAAAAGTAGAATTCAACTTACTGTTTTACAATACATATCAGTACCGACATGTATGCGTTCAATAATATTATTCTACTAATCCCTAGTTTTTTAGTCAAGTATTTTTATCGAATGAATTCAGCATGCCGCGCAGGATGTTTACTTCTTCCTGCTCCAGACGGACGCGACCGAACAGGCGCCGCAGGCGAGGCATCAGCCGCCTGGGATTTGCCGGGTCGAGAAAGCCGCTGGCAAGCAGGCTTTGCTCCAGATGGACGTAGAAGCGCTCCACATCCTCGTGCCGCGCCGGCGCGAAGTCGGCTGCGGGGAGTGGTTGCGCGCCCAGCGCCGCCACGCGCGCCTCGTAGGCCAGCACCTGCACTGCCGCGGCGAGATTGAGCGAGGAATAACCCGGGTCGGCGGGAATATGCGCCACGGCCCGGCACTGAAGGATCTCCTCGTTGGTCAGGCCGGACATTTCGGTGCCAAAGACAATGGCGACCTCGCCTTCCTGCGCAGCCGCCACCAGTACCTGCGCCGCGCTGCGCGCGTCGGCCGAATCGTACGCAAGCTCGCGCCGGCGCGCGCTCACCGCCAGCGCGTACGCCGTGCCTTGCAGGGCCTCGGCCAGACTCGCGCAGACGCGGGCACTCTCCAGCACGTCCGACGCTCCACTCGCCATGGCCTCGGCTTCGGCATCGATCGGCTTCTTCGGATTGACCAGGTAGAGCGACACGATGCCCATGGTCTTCATCGCGCGGGCCGCCGCGCCTATGTTGCCCGGATGCGAAGTGTGCGACAGCACCACACGAATGCGCGACAGCAGGTCTGCGCTCATATTAAAATCGACACTTGCGCGCAGGCCGCGAAAACAGGCAAAGACCCCACATCATATGCATCCCATGCTCAATATCGCGGTGAAAGCCGCGCGCCGCGCCGGCGTCATCATCAACCGCGCCGCGCAGGACATCGACGCCCTCACGGTATCGACCAAACGCCACAATGATTTCGTCACCGAAGTCGACCAGGCGGCGGAACACGCGGTGATCCAGATCCTGCTGAAGGCCTTTCCGGACCATGCGATTTTAGCAGAGGAGTCCGGCGCGCAAGGCAAATCGGACTATGTCTGGATCATCGACCCGCTCGACGGCACCACCAATTTCATTCACGGTTTCCCCCAATACTGCGTTTCGATCGGACTGCGGCACAAGGGCACGGTGACGCAGGCGGTGATCTACGACCCGGGGCGCAACGAACTGTACACCGCCACGCGCGGGCACGGCGCCTACCTCAACGACCGGCGCATGCGCGTATCCAAGCGCCGGCAGTTGGACGACGCGCTGATCGGCACCGGCTTCCCTTTCCGCGAGATTGAGCACGTCGGCGAATACATGCCCATATTGCGCAAGGTGATGGGGCAGACTGCGGGCGTACGCCGCGCGGGCTCCGCCGCGCTCGATCTCGCCTATGTCGCCGCGGGCCGGCTGGACGGCTTCTGGGAAAAAGGCCTCGCGCCCTGGGACATGGCCGCGGGCAGCCTGATGATCCAGGAAGCAGGCGGCCTGGTCAGCGATTTCGACGGTGACGGCAATTTCCTGGACAGCGGCGACATCGTCGCCGGCACACCGAAAGTGTTCGCGCCGCTGCTGCAGATCGTGGCCGCGCACCGCGCCAGGTAGGAAGCCGTTTCAGAATGACCGGAACGGCCTCCTACTCAGGGGAGTACGAAGGGGGGTATCTCCTCATTTTGCAGCGGACTCCAATTTCCTTATACGATTGTTGCGCCCGCTGCTGGCGTAGAGCGGCGGAGCCAGCGCCGCTCGGCCTCGCACCGATCGAATAGGCGCAGGCGAGCTACGCCGAAATCTGTTTTTCCGTGTCGCCCGGCCGCATTTCGCCTTTGCGCACCCAGACGCCCCGCTCCTCGCAATGCAGCAATTCGCTGCCGCTCAGCACATACGTACCAATCGGGTAAGCAGTATCGTTGAAGTAGCACACCCCGGATTCAATCTCCATATCGAGCGAGAGCTCTTCGTACTCGTCCAATATCGGTGAGGTCCTTCGTTCAGGATCGGGAGCGCCTACTTGCAGCACGTGGTCGGCCATCAGCTACTCCTCTATTTTTGAGATCAAAACCTTGCGTCGGATGGCAGAAGTTTACCGGGGCTGGGGCCGAGGGTCTTGATAACTATCAAGGTCAAATGCATACCTTGCATCGACGAACGCTTGCGCGCTCGACGGAATCACGCCCATGTCCTCCACCATCATTTCCTGGCGTAGCGCGTTGGCTCGGGCGCGAAGTGGGCGACGGTTTGGTCCAGGCGGTCGAGGGCGTGTGTCCATCGGCGCCAGCACCTCGTACAACAGGCCATACAGTGCAGTGCCGCCGGGAGATGCTGATCGACCAATTCGGCAGAGAACTCGAGCCAGGCCGGTTGCAGGCCCGGCGGATGCGCAAGATGCGGGTGCTAGCCCGCGAGCGGATCACAATTGCTCAGCGCTTGGTTTCCACAGCGCTCGTTGAAAAACGGCTAGGGAGAGCTCTTTTTCGTGGCGTCTGCACCGACCATTTTGGCGTCCCGCTGCCTCGTCTTCTTGGCGCGCTTGGCGATCCCGGCGAGCTGCTTCCTGGTTCTTTGCTTCGTTCGCCTGGTCTTCAGCATCTGAGAGTGACTCAATGGAACCTCCGTTTGATACGCGGTTGAATTGCGGCCTAGTTTGACCCTTTTTCTTGTTCTTGGCTATCGTCTGCGCCCTTGGTGTCCCGCCGAGATACTGCGCGTGATCCTGCATGCAAGAGCGGGATAACGCGGCAAAGCGCATGCCGCACTTTCATCCGTTACCCGGCCCGCCACAGTTCTTCGCCAAATCGAATCACTGCAAACGTCGGCACCCGCGGAATATATAATGTCAGGATCCAATTTGCAGCACCCCTCAATATGTGCGCCCCCATCCACCCATCCATGTGGGGCGCTTCTCGCGGAAGGCAATCCATGGCTGCTCTGAACAATCCTGTCTCCAAGTCCATCCTATTGCGCCCATGCCGCGCCGCCTGTGTGGCCGTGTCCGCGGCGATATTGCTGGCAGCCTGTGGCGCCAAGACCGAAGGACAGGCGGCCGCGCCCGGCGGCGGCAGGCCGCCGGTCGAAGTCGGCGTCGTCACGGTCGCGCCGCGCACCGTGGGCCTGGTCACCGAATTGCCCGGCCGGTTGGAAGCCTCGCGTGTGGCGCAGGTGCGCGCCCGGGTGGCGGGCATCCTGCAAAAACGGCTGTTCCGTGAAGGCAGCGACGTAAAAGCCGGCCAGCTCTTGTTCGAAATCGACAGCGCGCCGTATCGCGCCGCGGCTGCAAGCGCCGAGGCCTCGCTTGCGCGCGCGCTGGCCAACCAGACGCAGGCCAGCGCGCAGGCCGGGCGCTACGCGCCCCTGGTCGAAGCCAACGCCATCAGCAAGCAGGAGTATGTCAACGCGGTGGCGGCACAAAAGCAAGCCGAAGCGGATGTGGCCGCGGCCAAAGCCGCGGTGCAGACGGCGCAGATCAACCTCGGCTATGCCAGCGTGACCGCGCCTATCGCCGGGCGCATCGGCCGTACGCTGGTGACCGAAGGCGCGCTGGTGGGGCAAGGCGAGGCGACGCAACTCGCGCTGGTGCAGCAGATCGATCCGATGTATGTGAACTTCACGCAATCGACCGCCGAGGTGCTGCGCCTGCGCAAAGAGGCCGACAGCGGCAAACTCAAGCGCGCTGCGGCGGCCGATTCGGCCGGCGTGCGCGTCGTCCTCGAGGACGGCACCGAGTACGCCAGAGCCGGCAAACTGCTGTTCGCGGACCTGACGGTGGATCCCACTTCCGGCCAGATCATGCTGCGCGCCGAACTGCCCAACCCCGAGGGCATACTGCTGCCGGGCATGTACGTGCGCGTGCGCCTGCAGCAGGCGCAGGCGAACGAGGTGTTTCAAGTGCCGCAGCAGGCGGTGACACGCTCGGGCGCGGGCGACAGCGTGATGGTGGTCGGCGCCGATGGCAAAGTGTCGCCGCGTCCGGTCAAGGTCGGCTCGGCGCAGGACGGGCAATGGACCGTGCTCGAGGGCCTCAAAGCGGGCGAGCAGGTGATGGTCGACGGATTTCAGAAACTGCAGGGCGGCGCACCGGTGAAAGCGGTGCCGTGGCAACCCGCGGCGTCGAAAGCGGGCAACGGCGGCGGTGGCGCTGCGGCGCCCAAGACGGCGCCTCCCGCCGCCGGCAAGTAAGGGGCCTCTTCCATGGCCCAATTCTTCATCGATCGCCCCGTTTTCGCGTGGGTGATCGCGCTGTTCATTCTGGTGATGGGCGGGGTTGCCATGACGCAACTGCCGATCTCGCAGTATCCGACAGTGGCACCGCCGTCCATCATCGTCACTGCCGCGTACCCTGGCGCGTCGGCGCAAACGCTGGAAGACAGCGTGATCAGCGTGATCGAGCGCGAGATGAACGGCTCGCCCGGATTGATGTACATGGAATCGGTGAGCCAGGCCAGCGGCGCGGGCTCCATCACGCTCTCCTTCGAGCCCGGCACCAACCCCGATCTGGCCCAGGTGGACGTGCAGAACCGCCTGTCGCGCGCGACGCCGCGGCTGCCATCGGTGGTCACGCAGCAAGGCGTGCGCGTGGACAAGTCGCGCTCGAACTTCCTGCTGTTCACCATCCTCTCCTCCGACAACCCGCAGTATGACCCGATCGCGCTGGGCGACTACGCCTCGCGCAACGTGCTGCCCGAAATCCAGCGCATACCGGGCGTCGGGCAGGCGCAGTTGTTCGGCACCGAACGCGCGATGCGCGTGTGGATCGACCCGGCCAAGCTGCAGGGCTACAACCTGTCGCCGGCCGACGTGGTCGCGGCCATCCGCGCGCAAAACGCGCAAGTGTCCTCGGGCACCATCGGCGAGCTGCCCAACGTCGCCGGCCAGGGCATTTCGGCCACGGTGGTGGTGAAAGGCCAGTTCACCTCCGCCGAAGAGTTCGGCAAAGTCGTGCTGCGCGCGAACACCGACGGTTCCAGCGTGCGGCTGCGTGATGTCGCGCGCATCGAACTGGGCGCCCAGGCCTATGCGACATCGGCGCGCCTGAACGGCAATCCGTCCACCGGCATCGGCGTGCAGCTCACGCCCACGGGCAACGCGCTCGCCACCGCGGCGGCCGTGCACAAGCGCATGGACGAACTGTCGAAGCTGTTCCCGCGGGGCGTGAAGTACGAAATTCCCTACGACAGCTCGCGCTTCGTCAAGATCTCCATCACGGAGGTCGCCGTGACCCTGATCGAGGCGGTGGCGCTGGTGTTCCTGGTGATGTACCTGTTCCTGCAGAGTTTCCGCTACACCATCATCCCGACCATCGTGGTGCCGATCGCATTGTTCGGCACCTTCGCCGTGCTCCTGGCGCTGGGGTTCTCGATCAACGTGCTGACCATGTTCGGCATGGTGCTGGTGATCGGCATCGTGGTGGACGACGCCATCGTGGTGGTCGAGAACGTCGAGCGCATCATGAGCGAGGAAGGACTGCCGCCGCTGCAGGCGACGCGCAAGGCGATGCGGCAGATCTCCGGCGCGATCATCGGCATCACTGTGGCGCTGATATCGGTGTTCGTGCCGCTCGCGTTCTTTGCGGGCTCGATCGGCAACATCTATCGTCAGTTCTCCGTCGTGATGGTCGCATCCATCAGTTTCTCGGCGTTCATGGCCCTGTCGCTCACGCCCGCGCTGTGCGCCACGCTGCTCAAGCCCGTGGAGGCCGGTCACCATCACGCGAAGAGCGGCTTCTTCGGCTGGTTCAACCGCGGTTTCTCGCGCACGGCCAAGGGCTACGAAGGCTGGGTCGCGCGCATACTCAGGCGCGCCGGGCGCTTTCTGCTCATCTACCTCGCGATCATCGTGGCCGCGGGCTTGCTCTACGTCAGGCTGCCGACTTCGTTCCTGCCGGCCGAAGACCAGGGCATCATGCTGGTCAACGTCCAGCTGCCGCCGGGCGCCACGCAGGAGCGCACGCTCGCGGTAATGAAACAGGTCGAAGGCTACATGCTCAAGCAGCCCGAAGTGAAAAGCATGGTCAGCGTGCTCGGCTTCAGCTTCTCGGGTCAGGGCCAGAACGCGGCACTGGCGTTTGTCACGCTGAAAGATTGGGCGGAGCGCGTTGGCCCCGCCCATGCGGTCGACGCCATCGCCGGCCGCGCCTTCGGCGCGCTGATGGGCATACGTGACGCGTTCATCTTTCCGCTCAGCCCGCCGCCTATCCCCGAACTGGGCACCTCGTCGGGCTTCTCCTTCCGCCTGCAGGACCGCGGCGGCAACGGCCACGACGCGCTGCTGGCCGCGCGCAACCAGATGCTGGGCATGGCTGCGCAGAGCAAGATCCTGACCCAGGTGCGTCCCGACGGACTGGAAGATGCGCCGCAGCTGGAACTGATCATCGACCGTGACCGCGCCAACGCGCTCGGCGTAAGCTTCGATGCCATCAACGCGACGGTCTCGATCGCGCTCGGCTCGGCCTATGTCAACGACTTCCCGAACCAGGGTCGCGTGCAGCGCGTGCTGGTGCAGGCGGATGCGCCGGCGCGCATGTTGCCCGAAGACCTGCTGCGTCTGAACGCCACCAACAACGAGGGCAAGGTGGTGCCGCTGTCCGCGTTCGCGACGACCGAATGGGTGACCGGCGCCATGCAGACGGTGCGCTATAACGGTTACCCCGCCATGCGCATCAACGGCAATGCCGCGCCCGGCTACAGCACCGGCGCCGCCCTCGCCGAGATGGAGCAAATGGCGGCCACGCTGCCGCCAGGCTTCGGTTTTGAGTGGACCGGCCAGTCGCGCGAGGAAAAAATCGCCGGCGCACAGGCGTTCATCCTCTACGGCTTCGCCATTCTTGCGGTATTTCTGTGCCTCGCCGCGCTGTATGAAAGCTGGTCGATCCCGCTGTCGGTGATGCTGGTGGTGCCGCTCGGCGTGCTCGGCGTGCTGCTGGGCGTCACCCTGCGCGGCTACTCGAACGACGTGTATTTCCAGGTGGCGCTGATCACCATCATCGGCCTGTCGGCGAAGAACGCGATTCTGATCATCGAGTTCGCCAAGGACCTGCAGGCGCAGGGCAAGACCGCGGTGGAAGCGGCGCTGGCCGCCGCCCACCTGCGTTTCCGGCCGATACTCATGACCTCGTTCGCGTTCATCCTCGGCACGCTGCCGATGGTGCTCGGCTCCGGCGCCGGCTCATCCAGCCGACATGTCCTCGGCACCGGTGTGATCGGCGGCATGATCACCTCGGTCTTGCTGGCGGTGCTGTTCGTGCCGGTGTTCTTCGTCGTCGTGCGCAGCTTCTTCAAGGGCAGCGAACGGCAGCGCCGCAAGTACGCGCATGAGGACGATGCCGCGCCAGCCGACGACGCGGCCGCCGCGGACGGCGCTGCGGCCGAGGCCGGTGTGAAGGGAGTGCAATCATGAGCCATCGTCGCCTGCACTGTGTCCTGACTGGCGTTGCACTGGCTCTCTCGCTGGCCGGCTGCGCGACGATGATCCCGAACTACGAGCGCCCGCCGGCGCCGGTTGCGGCGGCCTACCCCGGCGCGACGGCGGCACCAGAGCCGGCTGGCGCAGCGGCGAGCGACATCGAATGGCAGAGCTATTTTGGTGACGCGCGCTTGAAGCGTTTGATCGACGTCGCGCTGCGGAACAACCGCGACCTGCGCGTGGCCGTGCTCAACATCGAACAGGCGCGCGCGCAGTACCAGGTGCGGCGGGCGGACGAGTTGCCCACGGTCGGTATCGGCGCCACCGGTTCGCGCCAGCCCAACGGCAGCGGCGGTATCGCCAGCGTCTATACCGCCGGGCTGTCCGTCACCGCTTACGAGCTCGATTTCTTCGGCCGCGTGCGCAGCCTGAGCTCAGGCGCGCTGGCCCAGTATCTGGCCACGGAGGAAGCGCGCAAGAACGTGCAGATCGCGCTGGTCTCCTCGGTGGCGAATACCTACCTGAACCTGTTGGCCGACGATGAGTTGCTCGCGGTGACGCAGCGCGCGCTCGCCACCCGTGAGGAATCGCTCAAACTCACCAAGCTCAAATTCGACGCCGGTGCCGCGTCCGAACTCGACTACCGCCAGGCCGAATCGCTGCTCGAAGGCGCGCGCGCCACCCTGGCCCAGTTGACACGCCAGCGCGCCGTGGACGAAAACGCGCTGGTGCTGCTGCTCGGACAGCCGCTGCCAGCGGATCTGCCGCAGGCCTCGAACATCGGCAGTCAAACACTGATCAACCAATTGCCTGTCGGCCTACCCGCCGAGGTGCTCACCCGCCGGCCCGATGTGCGCCAGGCAGAGCAGCAATTGATTGCGGCCAACGCCAATATCGGCGCCGCCCGCGCCGCGTTCTTTCCGAGAATCACACTGACCGGCAGCGCGGGCAGCGCCAGCAGCGAGTTGTCGGGGCTGTTCAAGAGCGGATCCTTTGCCTGGACCTTCATGCCGCAACTGCTGCTGCCGATCTTCGACTCTGGACGCAATCAGGCCAACCTCGACCTGGCAAACGTGGGCCGCGACATCGCGCTCGCGCAATACGAAAAGGCGATCCAGACGGCATTCCGGGAAGTGGCGGATGCACTCGCCGGACGCGCCACGCTGGGCGAACAGTTGCGGGCGCAGGAAGCGCAGGCGGACGCCGAAGCCGTGCGCTTCAAGCTCGCGGATCTGCGCTATCGCAACGGCGCGGCCAGCTACCTCGATGTGCTGGACGCGCAACGCTCGCTGTTCGCCGCGCAGCAGGCGCTGGTGCAAGTGCAGGCCGCGCAGGTTCAGAACCAGGTGAGCTTATACAAGGTGCTGGGCGGGGGCGGGGCGGCAAGCGACAGGAAACCGTAATGCCGAACAGCGCTGCGACGCGGGTCGCGCTCGCATGCAATGTGATGCAATTCTGCAATTGATTCGTCAATCAAGACTCGGAATGGCATGAAAATTCGGAACGAAAAACCTGTGCTCGTCGCCGGCGGCGGAATCGGCGGCCTTGCCGCCGCGCTCGCGCTCGCCATCAAGGGATTTCGCGTGACGGTGCTCGAGCAGGCGTCCCAGTTCGCCGAAATCGGGGCCGGGATCCAACTGGCGCCAAACGCCTGGGCAGTCCTCGATGCCCTCCAGGTCGGCGCGCTGGTAAAGCGGGACGCCGTATTCATCGAGAAGCTGCTCCTGATGGACGGGATCAGCGGGGAAGCCGTGATCAACATCCCGCTGGACGAACAATTCCGCACGCGCTATGGCAATCCGTACGCCGTGACCCATCGCGCGGACATACACGGCTCCTTGCTGGAGGGCTGCCAGGCAAGAAGCGACCTGATCGAACTTCGGACCAACAGCCGCGTCAGCGGCTACACCGTCGAGACGCGCGGCCTGCGCGTGGAAATCGAGGGTGACGCGCCCATCGAGGCAATCGCCCTGGTCGGCGCCGACGGCGCGCGTTCCGTTGTCCGCCAGAGCATCCTGGGAGACGGGGACCCGCCCGTTTCGGGCCACATGTGCTATCGCGCGGTGCTCCCGGTCCACGATATGCCATCCGATCTGCGCTGGCCTGCGGCGACTTTGTGGGCGGGACCCAACACGCATATCGTCCACTACCCGCTGCGCGGCGGAAAACTTTTCAACCTCGTGGCGACGGTAGTCCGCACAGACAATCCCGGCGGCCACAATGAGGAGGCTGCCCCGGCGGAGGTGCTCCCGTTTTTCGCGCACAACTGCGAAAAGCCGATGAGCATCATGCGGGTTCCCAAGGTCTTCCGCCGCTGGATGCTGCGCTTTCGGGAACCGGGCGAGACCTGGACCGAGGGTCCCGTGGCCCTGCTCGGCGATGCGGCTCATCTGATGCTTCAGTACATGGCCCAAGGGGCGGCGATGGCCATGGAGGACGCCATTTGCCTTGCCTATTGCGCGGATCATGCGGACGGCGATTTCGAAGCTGCTTTCCAGACCTATCAGGCCACCCGGCTGGTGCGCGCATCGCGGGTGCAGCTGTCTGCCAAATTGCTCGGGCTGGTGTTCCATGCCAAGGGAGTCGAACGCCTGGTCCGAAACAACATGTACCAGGGGCGGTCCCCCGACAGATATTACGACGCACTCGACTGGGTGCTCACCCCGCCGGACTACGTGCGCAATTTCCGTGCAGGATCCAAGGCCCGTTCGTGAAGCGCGAAAGAATCCCTTTCCATCAAGGAAGACCAGAATAGCGCCGCGGGTCTCAGGTTAAAATTGGGCCGATGAACAAGCCGGACTCCACCGCGGGCAGTGCCCACACTCCGATGATGCAGCAGTACCTGCGCCTGAAAGCGCAGCATCCGGACATCCTGCTGTTTTACCGCATGGGCGATTTCTACGAGCTGTTCCACGCGGACGCGGAGAAGGCGGCGCGGCTGCTCGATATCACGCTCACCACCCGCGGGGCTTCGGCCGGCGCGCCGATCAAAATGGCCGGCGTGCCCTACCACGCGGTCGAGCAATACCTGGCCAAGCTGGTGAAGCTGGGCGAGTCCGTGGCGATCTGCGAGCAGATCGGCGACCCGAACACGTCCAAGGGGCCGGTGGAGCGCGCGGTCACCCGCATCGTCACCCCCGGCACGCTCACCGATTCCGCCCTGCTCGACGAGAAATCCGACAACCTGCTGCTCGCGCTGGCGGTGGAAAACAATAGCGCGGGCCTCGCCTGGTTAAGTCTGGCTAGCGGCGAGTTGCGCGTGGCCGAAATCCCGCAGCGGCTGCTCGCGGGCGAACTCACGCGCCTGCGCCCGGCTGAAATCCTGGTCGGTGACCGCGGTCCCTTATCCACCTTGTCCGGCCTGAATGCCACGGCCGCACTGACGCGCCTGCCCGAATGGCACTTCGACTACGCCGCCGCGCGCCAGCAATTGCTCAAGCATTTCAACGTGCACTCGCTCGCCGGCTACGGCTGCGAGGATCTGCGTCCGGCCATCGCCGCGGCCGGCGCGCTGCTCGAATATGCGCGCAAGACCCAGGGCCAGGCCTTGTCGCATGTGAATGCGCTGCGCCCGGAGCGGGCGGACGATTACGTGCGCATGGATGCAGCCACGCGGCGCAACCTCGAGCTCACCGAAACCCTGCGCGGCACGCCCGCCCCTACCCTGTGCAGCCTGCTCGACGGCTGCGCCACCGGCATGGGCAGCCGCCTGTTGCGCCACTGGCTGCATCATCCCCTGCGCGACCGCTCCGTCCTCGCCAACCGCCACGAGGCGGTGGAGGAGCTGGCGCAGGCCGCGAGCACGGACCTGCGCGAAGCGTTGCGGCGCATCGCCGACGTCGAGCGCATCAGCGCGCGCATCGCCTTGAAGAGCGCGCGGCCGCGCGATCTGTCGGGCCTGCGCGACAGCCTGGCCGCCCTGCCCGCGCTCGCCCAGCTGCTGGCGAACGCGTCTGCTCCGCGCCTGGCCGAGCTGCGCGACAGCCTGGCCGCGCCGCCGGACTGCGCTTCGCTGCTGATGCACGCGATCCTGCCCGAACCCGCGGCGCTGCTGCGCGAGGGCGGCGTTATCGCCGGCGGCTACGACGCCGGCCTGGATGAGCTCCGTGCCCTGCAGACGAACTCGAGCGAGTTCCTGGTTCAGCTTGAAGCGCGCGAGCGCGAGCGCAGCGGCATTCCCAACCTCAAGGTCGAATACAACCGCGTGCACGGCTTCTACATCGAGGTCACCCACGCCCATGTGGAAAAAATTCCCGCGGATTACCGCCGGCGCCAGACGCTGAAGAATGCGGAACGCTATATCACGCCCGAACTGAAAACGTTCGAGGACAAGGCCCTGTCGGCGCAGGAACGGGCGCTGGCACTGGAAAAAGCCCTGTACGAGCAGGTGCTGAGCGCTTTGCAGCCGCATATCCCGGCGCTACAGCGCATTGCGCGCAGCCTGGCCGAGCTCGACCTGCTGGCCTCGTTCGCGGTCGACAGCCTGCGCCTCAACTGGTGCCGGCCGCAGTTCGTAGAGGACGCGCTGATCGAAATCGAGGCCGGACGCCACCCCGTGGTCGAAGCGCAAGTGGACCAGTTCATCGCCAACGACTGCCGCCTGAATCCGGCGCGCCAGCTGCTCTTGATCACCGGGCCGAACATGGGCGGCAAGTCCACCTACATGCGCCAGGTGGCGCTGATCGTGCTGCTCGCGCACGTCGGCGCCTTCGTGCCGGCGCGCGCGGCGCGCCTGGGCCCGATCGACCAGATTTTCACCCGCATCGGCGCCGCCGACGACCTCGCCGGCGGCCGTTCCACTTTCATGGTGGAAATGACCGAGAGCGCCAATATCCTGCACAACGCCACCGCGGCCAGCCTGGTGCTGATGGACGAGGTCGGGCGCGGTACCTCCACGTTCGACGGCCTGGCGCTGGCCTGGGCGATCGCGCGCCATCTCATCGAAAAGAACCGCAGCTACACGCTGTTCGCGACGCATTACTTCGAGCTCACGCGGCTCGCGCTGGAATACCGCGAGGCCGCCAACATCCACCTCGATGCGGTGGAGCACAAAGATTCGATCGTGTTCCTGCACGCGGTCGAGGAAGGGCCGGCGTCGCAGAGCTACGGCCTGCAGGTGGCGGCGCTTGCCGGCGTGCCCGGCAGCGTCACGCGCGCGGCGAAGCGCTATCTGCTGCAACTGGAGGAGCAGAGCCTGACGCGCGGCGGCCAGACCGATCTGTTTGCCGGCGCGCCGCCCGTGCCCGAGAGCGAGCCGCACCCGGCGCTGGATTTGCTCGCAACGCTCAAACCGGACGAACTCAGCCCGAAGGAAGCCCTGGAACTGCTATACAAGCTGAAAAATCTATGAGATGCCGTTGCAAAATGTTTTTGCAACGGCCTGATCCAGGGAACTGTGAGGGACCAAGGATGGGGTGGGACCTTTCTTGTCCCGCCCGGATCCCCTCATCGTGCAACGGTTTCTGATGCGTATTGTTCTCTGGCTCGCGCTCGCGCTGATCGCGACGCCGGGTCAAGCCCAAACTCCCGCGCGCTTTTCCTTCGCCATCGTCGGCGATACGCCTTACAGCGCCTTCGAAGAGGTCGTGTTCGCGCAAATGCTGCAGGAGACCAACGCGGAAGATCTGGCTTTCGTCGTGCATGTCGGCGATATCAAGAGCAGCGGCAGTCCCTGCAGCGACGAGTTGTACCACCAGCGCAAGCGCATGTTCCAGGCGTCGCGCCATCCGTTCATCCTGGTCCCCGGCGACAACGACTGGACCGATTGCCACCGCAACACGGCTGGCGGCTACGATCCGCTCGAGCGATTGGCCAGGCTGCGCCAGGTGTTCTATGCCGACGACCTGAGCCTCGGACTAAGCACGCTCAAGCTCGAGCGCCAGAGCGATGATCCCGCCTCCGCCGCCGCGTTTCACGAATACCGCGAGAACGTGCGCTGGGTCTTGAACGGCGTGCTGTTCATAGGATTGAACATTCCCGGCAGCAACGACAACTATGGGCGCACGCCGCAAATGGACACCGAGCACGAGCTGCGCGGCCGGGCCAACGCCGCATGGCTGGCGCAGGGCTTCGATCTCGCGCGGAAAATGGACTACGCCGCGGTGTTCGTGTTTATCCAGGCCGACCCGGATTTCGAATTGTCATTCCTGCGCCGGAAGTCCGACGGTTATGCGGCGTTCAAGAAGAAACTGCTCGCGCACACGCTCGCATTCAGCAAGCCGGTAGTCCTGGTGCACGGCGACAGTCACCGCTTTCGCGTCGATCAGCCCCTGGTCGATCCGGCGACGCGCGCGCGCGTCGAGCAGTTCACGCGCATTGAGAGTTTCGGCTCCCCGCTGGTCGACTGGATCAAGGTAACGCTGGATCCGGACCGGCCCAAGCTCATGTCCGTCAGGACCGGCAAACCGCTCAATCCGGGGCTGTAGTTCCAAGCGGCTGGCGGCGGCGCACCGCGACATATGACGCAATTGATAGGCTCGCCATGGTCAACGGCTACTAAAATCGCTCTGGCCGCGTACAGAAGGCAAACCCGGGCGTCCGGACCTTGGCTGAACATAATCGCGGATCATACTTGACTGAAACAGTCAGGTATCGTATAGTTGACAGAATTACTCGTGTACTGCTTGTGCAAACGTTAGCTATATGATATTAAAAAGGATTTCAATATGCGACTGACAACGAAAGGACGCTTCGCGGTGACGGCGATGGTAGATCTGGCGATGAACCAAATCAAGCGCCCGGTGACCCTGGCGGCGATCAGCCAGCGGCAGAAAATTTCTTTGTCCTACCTGGAGCAGCTGTTCGGCAAGCTGCGCCGCCGCGCCCTGGTCGACAGCGTGCGCGGCCCTGGCGGCGGCTATCGCCTCGCCCAGGACATGGCGCAGATATCGGTAGCCGACATCATTCTCGCGGTAGACGAAATGCTGGACTCGACGCAGTGCGGCGGCCGCGAAAACTGTCGCGATGAAAAGAAATGCATCACGCACAATTTGTGGGCCGATCTCAACCAGCATGTCTTTGATTTTCTCGGCGGAGTGACTCTCAAGCAGCTGGTTGACGAGCAGAATCCAGGACAAACCGGCATGTCGCCGGTGTACGACATGCGCGAAGCCCTGCAAAAGCGCGAGCGCGCCGCGATTGCGATTTAAGGATGTTTGGAACAAGAGGGCGACGCCCCCTTGTAAATCCCCCAAGTTAGTGGAAGCTTTAGTTACACAAGAGACTTGATCAGAGCTTCCAAGATTCTTCATACAGGCGATACCATGACCATCTCAGTGACTGAAAATGCGGCAAAACAAATCCGGAACCAGCTCATCAAGCGCGGCAAGGGCCTGGGCCTGCGCGTCGGCGTCAAGAAAGTCGGCTGTTCCGGCTTTGCCTATACCTTCGACTACGCCGACGAAATGCAACCCGGCGACCAGTTGTTCGAGGCGCACGACGCGAAAGTGGTGGTGGATGCGGATGCGCTGTCGTTTCTGGCCGGCTCGCGCCTGGATTTCGTCAAGGAAGGCTTCAAGCAGGTATTCAAGTTCGACAATCCCAATATCGACAGCACTTGCGGCTGCGGCGAAAGCTTCAACGTCAAGCAATCCGCCAAAGCTTAGGAAATCGCAATGAGCACGGCACTGCAAAATCTGGTCAACCAGCCGTACCAGCACGGTTTCGTCACCGATATCGAGTCCGATGTCGCGCCCAAAGGCCTGAGCGAAGACACGATCCGGCTGATTTCGGCCAAGAAGAACGAGCCTGAGTGGTTGCTCGAACTCAGGCTCACGGCCTACCGGCACTGGCTCACGATGAAAGAGCCCCAGTGGCCGAACGTGAAATATCCGAAGATCGATTTTCAGGCGATCACCTATTACTCCGCGCCCAAGCCGAAGAACAAACTGGCCAGCATGGACGAGGTCGATCCCGAATTGCTGCGCACGTTCGAGAAACTCGGCGTGCCGATGAACGAGCGCGCGAAGCTTGCCGGCGTGGCGGTCGACGTTATATTCGACAGCGTATCGGTGGCGACCACCTACAAGGCGAAGCTCGCCGAAGTCGGCATTATTTTCTGTTCGATCTCGGAGGCGGTGCACGAGCACCCCGAGCTGGTGCGCAAGTATCTGGGCAGCGTGGTGCCCGCCGGCGACAACTACTATGCGGCGCTCAACTCGGCGGTGTTCACCGACGGCTCGTTCTGCTTCATCCCCAAGGGCGTCAAGTGCCCGATGGATCTGTCGACCTATTTCCGCATCAATACGGAAAGTTCGGGGCAGTTCGAGCGCACGCTGATCGTGGCCGAGGAAGGCGCTTCGGTGTCCTATCTCGAAGGCTGCACCGCGCCCAAGTTCGACACCAACCAGCTGCACGCCGCCGTGGTCGAGCTGGTTGCGCTCGACAATGCCGACATCAAGTATTCGACAGTGCAGAACTGGTACGCGGGCGACGAAAACGGACTGGGCGGCATTTACAATTTCGTCACCAAGCGCGGGCTGTGCAAGGGCGTGAATTCGCGCATCTCGTGGACGCAGGTCGAGACCGGCTCGGCGATCACCTGGAAATATCCGAGCTGCATCCTGCGCGGCGACAACTCGGTCGGCGAGTTCTATTCCGTCGCGCTCACCAATCATCACCAGCAGGCCGATACCGGCACCAAGATGGTCCATCTGGGCAAGAACACGCGCAGCACCATCGTCAGCAAGGGCATATCGGCCGGCCACTCCAACAACAGCTACCGCGGGCTGGTCAGGATCGCGCCCACCGCCGCCGGCGCACGCAATTACTCGCAGTGCGATTCGATGCTCATCGGTGAGCGCTGCGGCGCGAACACCTTTCCCTATATCCAGGTGAGCAATCCCAGCGCCAAAGTCGAGCACGAAGCATCGACTTCCAAGATCGGCGAAGACCAGCTGTTCTATTTCGCCCAGCGCGGCGTCGGCGCCGAGGAAGCGGTGTCGATGATCATCAACGGGTTCTGCAAGGACGTTTTTCAACAATTGCCGATGGAGTTCGCGGTCGAGGCGACCAAACTGCTCGGCCTCAAGCTGGAAGGAAGCGTAGGATGATCTACCAGGACAGCAAGACCCTGCTCGCGGTGCGCGATTTGCACGCAACGGTCAACGGCATAGAAATACTCAAGGGCATGGACCTCACGGTCAAGAGCGGCGAAGTGCATGCGATCATGGGGCCGAACGGCTCGGGCAAGAGCACCTTCGCCAAGGTGCTTGCCGGCCACCCCGCCTATGAAGTCAGCGGCGGCGAAGTCCGGTTCGAAGGCAACAATCTGCTCGAACTCAAACCCGAGGCGCGCGCGCGCGCGGGGGTGTTCCTCGGCTTCCAGTATCCGATCGAGATACCGGGGGTGGCCAACAGCCAGTTCCTGCGGCTTGCGTACAACACGGTGCAGGCCGGGCGCGGCAAAGACGAGCTCGATCCGCTCGAGTTCGACGATTTCGTGCGCGAGAAAATGAAGCTGCTCGAAATGAACCCGGATTTCCTCGACCGCAGCGTCAACGAAGGCTTCTCCGGCGGCGAAAAAAAGCGCAACGAGATCCTGCAGATGGCCTTGCTCGAGCCGAAGCTCGCGATCCTGGACGAAACCGATTCCGGGCTCGATATCGACGCGCTCAGAATCGTTGCCGGCGGCGTCAATCAGCTGGCAAACAAGGACAACGCGATCGTGCTGGTCACGCACTACCAGCGCCTGCTCAACTACATCGTGCCCGACTACGTGCACGTGATGGAGTCGGGCCGCATCGTCAAGACCGGCGGCAAGGAGCTGGCGCTCGAACTCGAAGCCAGGGGCTACGACTGGGTCGGCGCGGAAGCGAAGGCGAACGCCCGCGTGAGCACATGAATACCGCCGCTACCACGAGCTATCTGGACAGCCTGCTGCAGGGGCAGCCTCCGGCGAGTCCGCTCTCCTGGCTGAATCAGCTGCGCGCGAACGCCGTCGATCGCGTCGGCGCGCTCACCGTGCCGACCACGCGCGACGAGGACTGGCGCTTCACCGACATATCGCCGCTGACCAAGCTCTCGTTCCAGCCGGCGCAGGGCGCGGCGCAGCTCGCGGCCGCGCAATTCGAACAGTGGTCCATAGCCGAAGCCGCGGCCCGGCTGGTGTTCGTCGACGGTATCTATGCGCCGCAGCATTCCTTCAACCATGCCGGATTCACGGTGGAAAATCTTGCCACGGGCGTGGCGCCGCACGACACGGCGGTACAGGCGCACCTCGGCCGGCACGCCGCGTTCGAGCGCAACGCGTTCGCGGCGCTCAATACCGCATTCCTGCACGACGGCGCCCTCATCGTCGTGCCGCGCGACATGGCGCTTGCGGCACCGGTTCATCTGCTGTTCATTGCGACGCGCAAACACGCGGCCAGCTATCCGCGCTGCCTGGTCATTGCGGAGTCGGGCAGCGCGGTCACGGTGGTCGAGGACTTCGTCTCGCTGCAGAACGAAGCCTATTTCACCAACGCCGTCACCGAAATGGCGCTCGCGGGCAACGCCGAGGTGCATCATGTCCGGGTCCAGCGCGACGGCGCCGAAGCGTTCCATTTCGCCAATTGCGCGGTGTCGCTGGCGCAGGCGAGCCGCTACCATTCTGTGAGCGTCGCGCTGGGCGCGCGCATATCGCGCCACAACCTCAACGTGCTGCTTGCGGCCGAAGGCGCCGAGTGCAGCATCGACGGACTGGCGCTGATCGACGGCGCGCAACTCGCCGATACCCACACGCTCATCGACCATGCCCTGCCGCAGGGCGTGAGCCGCCAGCTGCACAAATGCATCGTCGACGGCGCCGCGCGCGCGGTGTTCAACGGCAACATCATGGTGCGGGCCGGCGCGCAGCGCACCGATTCTTCGCAGTCGAGCCGCAATCTGCTGCTGAGCGGCAAGGCGCGCGTAGACACCAAACCGCAGCTCGAAATATTCGCTGACGACGTCAAATGCGCGCATGGCGCGACCGTCGGCCAGCTCGATGTCGATGAAGTGTTCTATCTCAAGAGCCGTGGCCTGTCCGATACCGCGGCGCGCAACCTGCTCACCTACGCGTTCGGCGCCGAGGTGATCGAGCGCATTCCCGTCGCCTCGCTGCGCAAGCGGCTCGAGCAGGCGGTGATGGCGCAAACCCAGAGCGCCGCACCGAGCGCCGCGGGCCAAACATGAACGCAGTCCAAACCGCGCTCAGATCGCGTCTCGGATCCGCTTTCGACGTCGAGCGCATCCGCGCCGATTTCCCTATCCTCAAGCTCCGGCCGGGCGGCAAACCGCTGGTCTATCTGGACAATGCGGCCTCCAGTCAGATGCCGCAGCAGGTGATCGACCGCCTGGTACGCTACCAGACGAGCCAGCACGCGAACATCCACCGCGCGGTGCACACCCTGTCGGAGATCGCCACCGCCGAATACGAAGAGGCGCGGCGCAAGCTCGCACGCTTCATCAATGCGCGCGAGGAGCGCGAGGTGATTTTCACCAGCGGCACCACCGAAGCGGTCAACCTGGCGATGCACGGTTACGGGCGCAAGTTCATCGGCGCGGGCGACGAAATCATCCTGACCACGCTGGAGCACCACTCGAACATCGTGCCCTGGCAGATGCTGGCCGAGGAGAAAGGCGCCAGGATCCGCGTCGTGCCGATCAACGATGCGGGCGAACTGCTCGTCGACGAGTACGAAGCTCTGTTCAACGAGCGCACCAGGCTGGTCGGCGTGACGCACGTCTCCAACGCGCTCGGCAGCGTCAATCCGATCAAGCAGATGATCGCGTTTGCGCACGCGCGTGGCGTGCCGGTGCTGGTGGACGGCGCGCAGGCGGCGCCGCACATGAAAATCGACGTGCAGGATCTGGATTGCGATTTCTACGCTTTTTCCGGGCACAAGCTGTGCGGCCCGACCGGCGTCGGCATCCTCTACGGCAAGGCCGCGCTGCTCGAGCGCATGCAGCCGTTCAAGGGCGGCGGCGACATGATCCTGTCGGTCACGTTCGAGAAAACCACCTACAACGTGATTCCGCAGAAGTTCGAGGCCGGCACGCCGCCGATCGCGGCCGCGATCGGCTTCGGCGCGGCGGTCGATTACCTCTCGGCGATCGGCATGGACGCCATTGCCGCGCACGAGCACGCCTTGCTCGATTACGCTACCGCGCAACTGAAGGCTGTGCCGGGGGTGCGCATCATCGGCACCGCCGCCGAAAAAGCCGCGGTGCTCTCGTTCGCGCTCGAAGGCGTGCACCCTCACGATGTCGGCACACTGCTGAATGAGGACGGGGTCGCGGTGCGTACCGGCCATCATTGCGCACAGCCGGTGATGCAGCGCTTTAACGTACCCGCAACCTCGCGCGCCTCGTTCGCTTTCTACAACACCATGGCCGAGGTCGATGCGCTCGCCGCCGGCATCCGCAACGTGCAAAAGGTCTTTTCCTGATGGCCGACCCGAAATCGCTGTACCAGGAAGTCATACTCGATCACAACAGGAAGCCGCGGAACTACGGCGAGCTGGCGCAGGCGAGCCACAAGGCCGAAGGCCACAACCCCCTGTGCGGCGACCATCTCAGCGTGACTCTGAATCTGGAAGGCGAGCACATCGCCGCGATCGCGTTTCAGGGCGAGTCCTGCGCGATCTGCAAGGCGTCGGCGTCGATGATGACGGCCAACGTCAAGGGCAAGACGCGGCAGGACGCGGAAACGCTGATCCAGGAATTTCGCGACATGGCGACCGGCCAGCTCGAAGTCGAGAAACAACAGCACCACCTCGGCCGGCTCACGGTGTTCGCGGGCGTGCGCGACCTGCCGACGCGCGTCAAATGCGCAATCCTGCCGTGGCACACGCTGCACGCCGCGCTGCACTCGGTCGCGGACACCTCGACCGAATCCGAAAATGACCCGATGCACGCGCCGATCGGCGATGCCTGAACCAAAGACGCCATGCCAAAGATAGCCGACATCGAAGACACGCCGAATCCGAACGCGAAGAAATTCATCCTCAAGGAACCGCTGACCTGGGGCATCACGCGCTCCTACGACAATGCCGGGGAGGCCGAGGACGATCTGCTGGCCGCGTCGATATTCGATATCGAACATGTGACCAACGTTTTCTACGTCGATCACTGGCTCACGGTCACGCAGGACGGCGGCGCCGACTGGCAGCAACTGCTGCGCCGGGTCGCGGACCGGATACGGGCCGCGCCGGCGGCAAGCGAACAATCCGCCCGGCTCACCTCCGCCGCGGCCGCGACCCCGATAACCGACCTGAGCCCCGACGATCAGCAACGACTCTACATGATCAACGGATTGCTGGACGAGCAGATCCGCCCTTACCTGCAGGGCGACGGCGGCGACCTGCACGTGCTCGGCCTGGAAGGCGACAAGCTGACCGTGCATTACCAGGGCGCGTGCGGCAGCTGCCCGAGCTCGATGTCGGGCACGCTGGTCAGCATCGAGCAACTGCTGAAAACAATAGAGCCCGATATCGAAGTGGTGGCGGTCTAACTGGGTGTTGAAAAAGGGGGCGACGCCCCCTTTTAGATCCCCCAAGTCAGGGCCGTCGAAAAACGCTCCCCTTTGGGAAACGTCTTGATGAGAGGCCCTTTCGTGTAAGGGAAGCGTTTTTCAACAGCCTGGCGACAACCCCTGGTTGTCACCAGGAAGTCACCAGGAAGTCACCAGCTCAGGGGAACGCGAGGGGAGGTATCCCCTCGTTTTGGCACAAACCCCTAGCGCGCCCAGTGCACGCCATGTTCGACGCACCTTCGGATCGTCACCGTCACGTCGCGCAACTCGCCGCTGCGCCAGGCGCGCCAGAAGCAGCCCAGCGTGCCGGCAAATAGGGCAAGCAACATTGCGTCATGGGCGTCCATTGCATTCTCCTGTTTTGGCTTTCGACCGATTCCCGTGTGCCGATATTCACACCGATCAATTTCTGGTTGAGCGCGGAGCACAGCGGTTTAATCGGTGCTTTTCGTCGATTTGCCCCGAATCCGGTCTTGCCGGAATTCAAGATGGGCCGGATCCGGCAAGCGTGCCGCTGCTGACCAACTCCCGCCGATCCTACATTGACCATCACGCCGGCCCGCCGTTCACCGCGACGTCGCCCGTCACGCAGGTGGGTAGATCCCCTGATTGCCGGGTTCGAAGATTTGTTCTATACTGTGAGCACGCGTGTAAGCACATCCAAGATGGGTAGCATGTCGGTTATCGAAAAATTCAAGGGTAAAACCACCGTCGCCGGCAACTCGAAGGCGCTGCGCATCGACGCTGCGTTCTTCCGCGCGCACCCGGAGTTCGATATCGGAGCAGATATCAAGGTGCAACTGTTGGGTCCCGGGCAAGCACTTATGTCGGTTGCCAAGACAGCAAAGCTTCGTCAGGCAGCTAGTCCGGAAGAGCTGGACCCGATAGAGCAAGCCTTTCTCACCTGGATCGAGCGTGATATGAGCGCGCACCCCGAGCACATCGAACCGGCAAGCGCGGAGCTATTCGCGAAGGCCAAACGGCTCACGCGCGGCGTCAAGGTTGGCGACTAAGCCACGACCGGCTACCCGGCCGGCGGATTTTGTCAGTAACGGTTGGAACATCTGGTTTCACCGCCTATTTCGTGAACGTTTCGCCACCCTCGTAGCCGAGGTTGAAGCACTGGCGCAGAAAAACCCCAAGAGCTACCAGCACGAGCGCAGTGCCAAACTCCTGGCTGCCCTGGTTGATATTATCGAAAAGCGGGTACCTTCGAACCCCGATGCGGCCGAGTTTCGTCTTGGCCGCACACTTGGTCCCTTCACGAACTGGCGACGGGTGAAACATAACGGATTGCCCGACCGGTACCGGCTGTTTTTCCAGTTCAGGTCTTCGGTCAAGGTCATCGTGTTCGTCTGGTTGAATGACGAAGATACCCTGCGCAAGAGGGAGGCCAAGACGGATGTCTATGCCGTGTTCCGCAAAATGCTGGAGAGCGGCAAGGTGCCAAATGATTTCAACCAATTGCTTACAAAGGCTGCAGCGACTCCTGGTCCCTGAGAAAAAACGGGTTTAAGCGAGCCAGCGGGGTCAGCGTGGATCCGGCTGACCCGAAACTGCTTGCGATCCGAACCGGCAAGGCGACCAATGCGGCGCAGTAGATACTCAGAAATCCATGGAAAACCGCATGGATATTGCCTTTCCGGGCATTTTGCTTCTTCTGGCCTTGTCAGAATTCAAGATGGGCTGGATCCGGCAGACGTGGCGCTGGTGACCACCTTCCGCTAATATCGCAGTACAGTCACTTTGAGCAATGGCCATGACCACCCTTGAAATCAAGTTCTCGCTGCCCGACAAAGTGGCGAACGATGCGAAGGCTGCCGGCCTGTTGACCTCGGAAGCCATCGAAACGCTCATCGCCGAGGCACTCCGTCGGAAAGCGTTCGACGAGGTTTTGTCCAACGCCGATCGCGTCGAAGCCGCCGGTATCCCGCCGATGTCGATGGAAGAGATCAACGCCGAAATAGAAGCATACCGGGCAGAGCGCCGCCGCCCTGGATAAGGTCTTGCGTGCGGCTCGTTCTGGACACCAACACGATCGTTTCGGGTTTCCTCTGGAAGGGTCCGCCGCATCGACTACTAGACGTCGCGAAAACACGCCGCAATATCACGCTGCACACCAGTCCCAAGTTGCTGGCCGAACTTGCCGATGTGCTTTCGCGCGACAAGCTCGCCGCCGCCGTGGCAGCGACCCGCAGACTGCCAGATGCGCTGATGAGGCAGTATCTCGACATCGCGCAAGTTGTCACCCCAGCGACCGTCGCGCCGGTGATCACGGCAGATCCAGACGACGATCATGTGCTTGCCTGCGCGCTGGTGGCAAAGGCCGATCTCATCATTTCGGGTGATCGGCATCTGCTGCAATTGCGGCGCTACCAGGAAATCCCCATCGTCACGGCCGGCGAGGCAGTGCGGCGCATCGAACCCGCTTGAGCGCCGCTATGCCGTCGGCAGCCTCGGTTCGGGGCCGCAGCAAAGTGATTAGAAAATTCCTTAACGAATTGAATAGGGGGCAAACATGTCCGGCCTTGAAATTTCCGCGCTGCCGATTGCGGAAAAGCTCCAGTTGATGGAGTTGCTATGGGACTCGCTTTGCCGGGAAACATCCGGCGGCCCGAACGTTCCCTCGTGGCACGGAGAACTTCTGGCGGAGCGAATTCGCCGGCTAGATAGCGGAGAAGAGCCGGTGTCCCCGTGGGCCGATGCAAAGCGGCGAATCCGGGAACAAACGGAATTGAAGTAATAATTAATGTGGTACGTCCCAGTATTTCTCCCTTTCCAACCGGGATCACGCTGAGCTATCCTTGCCACATGGCAATCATCCCAGCCTCTGTCGACCATCTTCCCCCTGTCGTCCAGCTGCTATTGCGCGAGTGGCCATCGAGTCACGACGTGAATGACTTTCATAAATTTTTCAAGCAGCTGCTCCCCGAGCTTCGTCGGCAGGCGGAGTGGACAATGAAGAACTCGAGGTCTGTCTACCCTGTGGTCAATGGTCGCGGAGACCTGTGTGTCACGCCCTCCGCCGGCCTTGATCCGTTCTCGCGGTTTGGAAAATGCATGCATCCTGAGTGCAGGATTCATAACGCCGACCAAATTGCCAGAACTGTGGGTCTATATGCAGATGTCGCGCAGATCGGCGATCCATTTACCGACCAGGTGCTTCTCGTCGATCGATGGAGCTTGAAGGAGAGGTTACTGCTTTTGAGTAACTTCTTTGTATTACTCCAGCTTCTGCCGTTATTTTCCGCGAATGTTTTCCGTTTTGTCAGCAATTTCCGAGCAGTTTGTCCGGACTGCCAGCGTTACTTTGAGGCGAAAGTTCAGGCCGCAGTGGACGACCTAGTCATAGAAGCTGCAGAAACGGCGAAATTCAAGCGACAAGGCGATGGCATCGAGATTGCAACGGGTGAGTTTCAAGGTGTCCCCCTCGTCCATATCATTCCCATCAACGCCAAGGGCAAACGAAAACTTGCCCGTTCGCCTGACGTGAAGTCTATGGGCCTGTCGGTGTACAAGGACATGATTTACAACGAGGTACACGAGACGCTTTTCAAAATGTCGAGCGCACCCTCCGGGTCAGTGACATTCTCGAACTCGAGGCTCTCCGTTCTAGCGGCGCGTCAGTTTGACACCATTCGTCCTACGGGGAGCGAGGTAGAGGTGTGGGAGGCGTCGCGTTCTGCGAGCCTCCCCTGGGTGTCTGAGCTTGCTGTTCCGCAAATTGTTGAGCTGCGGGATGCCGCGCACGCTGCACTGCCTCGTTTGCGCTCGCGCATGGCGCGAGCTTTTTCGGGTGCGTCGACGGGAGACGCCAAGACGATTGCGTTTGATTTGAGGGAAGAGGCAGCTGAAGTCGAAGCCGAACTCAAGGCCCTGGACACGAAACGGGAGGGGCGATTCAGAACCGTCTCTGGTCTATTGGGCATGACCGTTGCCGTGTACGGCTTCTCAGGTGAAGTGCTCCCCGCCGGGGCAGCTCTAACAGGGTTAGGATCGCTCCTCGGCTTACTGCACGCCGCTGGGCACAAGGAGCGTCACGATGTGGCTCAAGTGGTGTCACGACCAGGATATGTTCTCGTGAAAGCGAAAGAATTGGCTGAACACGCCACATATGCCGCCGATTGAAGCAAGCGCAGTTCAGAGCAGGCCTGGACGGCCCAAGACGCACGACTTAAAGCCCGGTATGACCCGCGATATAGTCCTTGACCGCACCCGCATCCGCATCCATCACCTCAAACCGCTGCGGCAGCGACTCCAGGTTCTCGCAGCCCGCCGGATAGTCGGGATCGCGCCCGAGCGCTTCACGGATCGTCTCCGCGAATTTCACCGGCAGCGCCGTCTCCAGGCAAACTAGCGGAATGCCCGGCTGCCGATGCTCCAAACCGACCTTGAGCCCATCCGCGGTATGCGTGTCGATCATCACCCCGTAGTCCTTGTACACGCGGCGGATGGTCGCGAGCCGGTCGGCGTGGGTGCTGCAGCCGGAGACGAAACCGTATTCCTGCACATTCGCGAAGTAGGGCGTGCCGGCGAGGTTGAATTCGCCTCCGGCATCGACCTTGCTCCATAGCCTTTGCACCATGGCCGCGTCGCGCCCGACCAAATCGAACACGAAGCGCTCGAAATTGGACGCCTTGGAAATGTCCATCGACGGGCTGGAGGTCTGCGCGACCTCGCCCGACGGACGCACGCGGTAGCGGCCGCTGCGGAAAAATTCGTCCAGCACGTTGTTCTCGTTGGTGGCGAGGATCAGCCGCGCGATCGGCAGGCCCATCATGCGCGCGATGTGACCGGCGCAGATGTTGCCGAAATTCCCGGAAGGCACCGCGAACGCGACCTGCTCGTCGTTGGACCGGGTCACCGCGAAATAGCCGCGGAAGTAATACACCACCTGCGCCACGACGCGCGCCCAGTTGATCGAGTTCACCGCGCCGATCTTCTGGCGTTTCTTGAACAGAGCATCGTTGTTCACCGCCTTGACCATGTCCTGGCAATCGTCGAACACGCCGCGGATGGCGATATTGAAAATATTTGCATCCTGCAGCGAGAACATCTGCGCCGTCTGGAACGGGCTCATCTTCCCTTGCGGCGAGAGCATGAACACGTTCACGCCGCGCTTTCCGCGCAGCGCGTATTCGGCCGACGAGCCGGTATCGCCCGAAGTCGCGCCGAGGATATTGATCCGCTCACCGCTTTTCGCCAATACGTACTCGAACAGATTGCCGAGCAGTTGCATCGCCATGTCCTTGAACGCCAGCGTAGGCCCGTTGGACAATTCGAGGATGTGCAGGCCCGGCTCAAGAGTGTTGACCGGGGTGATGGCCTCGGTGCGAAATACCGCCTTGGTGTAGGTCTGCGCGCACAAGTCTTTCAGGTCCGCCGCGGGGATGTCGTCGCAGAACTTGCGCAAAATCTCGTACGCCAGCTCGGCGTACGACAGCTTGCGCCAGGCCGCGAGTTCGGCGGCGCCGATGCGTGGATAGCTTTCCGGCATGGCAAGCCCGCCGTCCGGGCACAAGCCGCCCAAAAGAATTTGCGTGAAAGTCTGCGGCGCCATGCCGCCGCGGGTGGAAACGTAGCGCATTGTGAAACTAGTTGCGCCCGAGTTCTTCCAGCCGGATGCGCGTCACCTTGCCCGAAACCACCGGCAGCGCCTCGATCGCGGCGATGGCCGCGTTGATATGCTTCTCACGCGTCTCGTGCGTGAGCATGATGATGTCCACCAGCTCTTCGCCTTCGGACGGCTCCTTTTGCACCATCGCGTCGATGGAAACGCTGCGGTCGGCGAGGATGCGGGTAATGTCGGCCAGCACCCCGGGCCGGTCCACCACGCGCATGCGCAGATAGTAGGACGTGACCACCTCGTCCATGGGCAGGATGGCGATGTCCGACAACTGGTCGGGCTGAAACGCGAGATGCGGCACGCGGTGTTCCGGGTCGGCGGTGTGCATGCGCGTCACGTCCACCAGGTCCGCCACCACGGCGCTGGCGGTCGGCTCCGCTCCGGCCCCGGCGCCGTAGTAGAGGGTCACGCCGACGGCATCGCCTTTCACCACGATCGCGTTCATGACCCCCTCGACATTGGCGATCAGGCGCCGCGCCGGGATCAGGGTCGGGTGCACGCGCAGCTCTATGCCTTCGGGCGTCCTGCGCGTGATGCCGAGCAGCTTGATGCGGTAGCCGAGCTGTTCGGCATAGCGGATGTCTTCCTGGGTGAGTTTGGAGATGCCCTCGGTATAGGCCTTGTCGAACTGCATCGGGATGCCGAAGGCGATCGCCGACATGATGGTGAGCTTGTGCGCGGCATCGATGCCTTCGATGTCGAACGTCGGATCGGTCTCGGCATAGCCCAGGCGCTGCGCCTCCTTCAGCACGGTGTCGAAGGCGAGGCCTTTGTCGCGCATTTCCGACAGGATGAAGTTGGATGTCCCGTTGATGATGCCGGCGATCCACTCGATGCGGTTGGCGGTAAGTCCTTCGCGCAGCGCCTTGATGATAGGTATGCCGCCCGCCACCGCGGCCTCGAACGCCACCATCACCCCATTCTTCTGCGCCGCGGCGAAAATTTCGTTTCCATGGGTCGCCATCAGCGCCTTGTTGGCGGTGACCACATGCTTGCCGTTCTCGATCGCTTTCAGCACCAGGTCGAGGGCGACGGTGTAGCCGCCGATCAATTCGACCACGATATCGATGGCCGGATCGTTCACCACCTCCCAGGCGTCGGCGGTGACCGCGGCCTTGTCCCCCACCAGCTGCTTTGCCCGCGCCAAGTCCTGGTCAGCCACCTTGGTGATGCGGATGCCGCGGCCGGCGCGGCGCGTGATCTCCTCCTGGTTGCGCGCGAGCACGTTCCAGGTGCCGCCGCCGACCGTGCCTATGCCGAGCAGGCCTACGCTTATTGGATTCATTGGTTTCGTCTCCGGTATCCGTCGAGGAAGCGCGCGATCCTTCCGATTGCCTCGGTGAGGTCATCGCTGTTGGGCAGGAACACCAGACGAAAGTGATCCGGGCGCGGCCAGTTGAAGCCGCTGCCCTGAACGACCAGAACCTTTTCCTCTTCGAGCAGCTCGAGCACGAATTCCTGGTCGTCCTTGATCGGATACATTTTCGCGTCCAGGCGCGGGAACAGGTACAGCGCCGCTTTCGGCTTGACGCACGAAACGCCGGGAATCCGGGTAATCAGCTCCCAGGCGAGGTCGCGCTGGCGGCACAGCCGTCCGGACGGCGCGACCAGGTCGTTGATGCTCTGGTACCCGCCCAGCGCCGTCTGCACCGCATACTGGCCGGGCACGTTCGCGCACAGGCGCATCGAAGCGAGGATGTTCAGCCCTTCGATATAGTCCTGCGCGTGGCGTTTCTCGCCGGACACGACCATCCAGCCGGTGCGGTAACCGCAGGCGCGGTAGTTCTTGGACAGCCCGTTGAAGGTGACGAACAGCAGGTCGTCGGCGAGCGAGGCGATCGAGGTGTGCGCCGCACCGTCGTAGAGCGTCTTGTCATAGACCTCGTCGGCATAAACGATGAGCTGATGCCTGCGCGCGATTTCCACCATCTCGCGCAGCACGTCGTCCGGATACAGCGCGCCGGTCGGATTGTTCGGGTTGATGATCACGAGCGCGCGCGTGCGCTTGGTGATCTTGGTGCGGATATCGGCAAGATCCGGCAGCCAGCCGTTGCTTTCGTCGCACAGGTAGTGCCGCGGCATTCCACCCGCCAGGCGCACCGCCGCCGTCCACAGCGGATAGTCGGGCGCGGGCACCAGCACCTCGTCGCCGTCCTCCAGCAGCCCCTGCATCGACATGACGATCAGCTCCGAGACGCCGTTGCCGATGATGATATCGTCGAGTTCGACGCCGGCGATGCGCTTCTGCTGCGCGTAATGCATGATCGCCTTGCGTGCCGCGAACAGCCCCTTGGAGTCGGTGTAGCCGGAGGCGTTCGAGAGGTTTACGATCACGTCGTGGCGCATCTCGTCGGGCGCATCGAAGCCGAACGACGCGAGATTACCGATGTTCAGCTTGAAGATGCGGTGGCCTTCCTCCTCCATCTGCCGCGCGCGCGCGAGCACCGGTCCGCGGATGTCGTAGCAGACATCGGCGAGCTTGGAGGATTTTTTGATCGGTTTGAACATTGTCTTCCGGTCTGCGGTCTTAAGCCGACGCCGCCGCAGGAACAGGCACGAGTCCGTCCTTCTTGAACATGTCCTTGATGCCGCGCAGCGCCTGGCGGCATCTGGCTTCGTTCTCGATCAGCGCCATGCGCACGTGGTCGTCCCCGTAATCGCCGAAGCCGATGCCCGGCGACACCGCCACCTTCGCTTCGGTGAGGATCTTCTTCGAGAATTCGAGCGAGCCCATGCCGCTGTAGTGCTGCGGAATCCTGGCCCAGATATACATCGAGGCCTTGGGATTGTCGACCATCCAGCCCATCTCATGCAGCCCCTTCACCATGACGTCGCGCCGCTTCTGGTACTTGAGGCGCACTTCCTCGACGCAGTCCTGCGGCCCCTCGAGCGCCACGATCGAGGCCACCTGGATCGGCGCGAACGTGCCGTAGTCGTGATAGCTCTTGATGCGCGCGAGCGCGTGCACCAGATCCTTGTTGCCGACCATGAAACCGATGCGCCAGCCGGCCATGTTGTAGCTTTTCGACATGGTGAAGAACTCCACCGCCACCTCGCGCGCGCCCGGCACCTGCATGATCGAGGGCGCCTTCCAGCCGTCGAAGGTGATGTCCGCGTAAGCCAGGTCGTGCACCACCAGGATGTCGTGCGCCTTGGCCAGGGCGATCACGCGCTCGAAAAACTCCAGTTCGACGCACATCGCCGTAGGGTTCGAGGGAAAGCCGATCACCAGCATTTTCGGTTTGGGGATCAGTTCGCGGATCGCGCGCTCGGCCTCGGCGAAGAAATCGACGCCCGGGGTCATGCGCACCGAGCGGATATCGGCCCCGGCGATGATCGCGCCGTAGATGTGTATCGGGTAGCTGGGATTGGGCACCAGCACGGTATCGCCGCGCTCCAGCGTCGCCAGCATCAGGTGCGCCAGGCCTTCCTTGGAACCGATGGTGACGATGGCTTCGGTGTCCGGGTCGAACTCCACGCCGTAGCGCCGCTTGTACCAGGCGGTGATGGCAAGGCGCAGGCGCGGTATGCCCTTGGACACCGAATAGCCGTGGGTATCGGGGCGCTGCGCCGCCTCCACCAGCTTGTCGACGATGTGCCTGGGCGTGGGCCCGTCGGGGTTGCCCATGCTCATGTCGATGATGTCTTCGCCCGCGCGGCGGGCCGCCATCTTCAACTCGTTGGTGATGTTGAAGACGTACAGTGGCAGGCGATTGATGCGTGCAAATTCTCTCATATGGTGCAGTGCAAATTAACAGTAAGTCAGTCGCGGTAAGTGCTGAAAAAGTTTATAATTTTAGCCTATTTGAGCCCTCCCTTGAAGCTACATCTGTCCAATATCTCCGGCGTCAACGCCTTCACCGGCTACGGTGAAGGCTACGTCATGGTCAACCGGCAGCGTTACGAACGCAACCTGGTGGTGCTGCACGACCGCATCCTGACCGAATGGCAGCCCGCAGGATTCGATGAGCTCGACGCCGCGGATTTCGCCCTGCTGGCCGAACTGAAACCTGAAATCGTGCTGCTCGGCACCGGCGCGCGTCTGCGCTTTCCGCAGCCGGAGTTGACGCGCGCGCTGATCGAGGCCCGCATCGGCCTCGAGGTGATGGATATCCGGGCCGCCTGCCGCACCTACAATATCCTGGCGGCCGAGGAGCGCAAGGTCGCCGCGGCGCTGTTGTTCAGTTGAAGTCCGCCGTCGCCCGCACCCTCGTACTGCTGCTCGCCTTCACGGCGGTTTGGTTCTCCAATCTCGAATATCGCAAGCTGGTCAACCCGGACGAGGGGCGCTACGCCGAAATCGCGCGCGAGATGGTGGCGAGCGGCGACTGGATCACGCCGCGCCTGAACGATATCAAGTATTTCGAAAAGCCCGCGCTGCAGTACTGGGCCACGGCGGCGGCCTACACCCTGTTCGGCGAGCATCAATGGACCGCGAGGCTGTGGAGCGCGTTGACGGGTTTTCTCGGCGTGCTGATGGTGTTTTTCACCGGCCGGCGGCTGTTCGGCGCTGAGGCCGGCTGGTATGCGGCGCTGGTGCTGGGCTCCAGCCTGCTCTGGGTGCTGGTCGGGCACGTCAACACGCTCGACATGGGCGTGAGTTTCTTTCTCGCGGCCGCGGTGTGCGCCTTCCTGCTCGCCCAGCACGACGCCGCGGATACACGTGCGCGCAGCCGCTGGATGCTCGCCGCCTGGGCTGCACTCGCGCTGGCGCTGCTGTCCAAAGGCCTGATCGGTCTGGTGCTGCCCGGCGCGGCGCTGTTCCTCTACATCCTGATCGAGCGCGACTGGCGCCTGGCCGGCCGCCTGCGCCTGGTCGCCGGTATTGCGCTGTTGCTTGCGCTGACCCTGCCCTGGTTCGTGGCGGTGTCCCGCGCCAATCCGGAGTTTTTTCACTTCTTTTTCATCCACGAGCATTTCGAGCGTTTCCTGACCAAGCAGCACGGCCGCTACGAGCCACCTTACTATTTCATTCCCGTGCTGCTGGCGGGCATGCTCCCTTGGACCGTCACCCTGATCGACGCGCTCTCGCGTGCGTGGAAACGCGCGCCGCAGCAGCACTTCCAGGCGCAGCGCTTCTTGTTCCTGTGGGCGGCCGTGGTATTCGTGTTTTTCTCCGCTTCCAGCTCCAAGCTGCTGTCCTACATCGTGCCGATGTTCCCGGCGCTGGCGCTGCTCATCGGCGTGCGCCTGACGCAGCTCAGTGCGCGTGCGCTCACCTGGCAGGCGCTGCCGGCAGCGCTCGCGGGCATCGTCTTGCTCGCGCTCGTCCCCGACATCGAGCGCTATGCCAGCCGCGAGGTGGAGATCGATCTGTTGCGGGATTACGCCGATTGGCTGATTGCGGCGGGCCTGCTGCAGATCGCCGGCGCGGCAGCCTGCGCCTGGCTGGCATGGCGCGGCCGGACCGCTGCCGCGCTCGCCGTATTGGCCTTCACCGGCCTCGTGTTCGCGCAGCTCGTGTTGAGCGGCCACGAGACCCTTTCGACTGCCAAGTCCGCGTATCATATCGTCCAGACAATCAAGCCTGAAGTGAAGCCCGGCATGCCCTTTTACAGCGTCGAAACCTACGACCAGACGCTGCAGTTCTATCTGCGGCGCAGCACCACCATGGTGGCGTACAAGGACGAGCTGGGTTTCGGCATCGAGCAGGAACCGGATAAGTTCATCCCCGATCTGGCGCGGTTCGAAAAAACCTGGAACGCCGGGCGCGAGGCGATGGCGCTGATGTCGCCGGCCACCTATGAGACGCTGCGCGCCCAAGGCCTGCCGATGCGCCTTGTCGCGCGCGACACGCGCCGCATCATCGTCGCCAGGCACCCCGCCGCAAATCCATGAACGCCGTCAGCTTCTCCCTCCTCATGCTGGGCGTGTTCCTCAACGCCACGGCGCAATTGCTGCTCAAGGCCGGCACCAATGCGGTCGGGCAGTTCGAATTCAGCGCCGGCAATATCGTCCCGGTGGGAATGAAGCTCGCGCTGGAACCGCACATCCTCGGCGGCGTGACCTGCTATGTGGTGAGCCTGGTGGTGTGGATCATGGGCCTATCGAGGGTCGAAGTCTCGATCGCCTATCCGATGCTGTCCATAGGCTACGCGCTCAACGCCGTGGCGGCCTGGTATTTGTTCGGCGAGGCGGTCAGCATGACGCGGCTGGCCGGCATCGGCGTGATCATCGTCGGCGTCTATATTGTCGCGCGCTCCTGATGAACCGCTTATCGGACAATACGCTCCGCGTCGATGAAGCCACGATCGCCGCGGTTGCGAACGCCCTGCGCGCGCTCGCCGCGCGCTCCACCTTGTTCGCACTCGTCGCGCATTCCTGATGGACTACCTGCCCTTCACCCGCCCCTCGATAGACGAGGAAACCATCGCAGGCGTAGCCGAAGTGCTGCGCTCGGGCTGGATTACCAGCGGCCCCTGCGTCAAGCAGTTGGAGCAGGAGCTGTCACAGTATTTCGGCGGCCGGCCGGTGCGCGCGATGAGCTCGGCCACCGGAGCGCTGGAAATCGCCCTCGCCATCGCCGGCGTGCAGCCCGGCGACGAAGTTATCACCACACCGCTGTCCTGGGTGGCCACGGCCAATGTGATCCTGCGCGCCGGCGCGCGGCCGGTGTTCGTCGACGTCGATGCGATCACGCGCAATATCGACCTCGAGCGCGTCGAGGCCGCGATCACGCCCAGGACCCGGGCGCTCCTGCCGGTGGACATGGCGGGCCTGCCGGTTGACCGCGACCGGCTGTATGACATCGCCCGGCGCCGCGGCCTGCGCGTGATCGAGGACGCGGCGCAGAGCATGGGCGCGAGCTGGCACGGCCGGCGCATCGGCAGCTGCGGCGATCTGGTGGCGATCAGCTTCCACGCCAACAAGAACATCACCACCGCGGAAGGCGGCTGCCTGGTGCTCGGCGACGCCGCCGAAACCGATTTGTGCGCGCGGCTGCGCCTGCAGGGGGTGGTGCGCCTCCCCGACGGCGGCCAGGAGGTCGAGGTTGCGGGCGGCAAGCACAATCTGACTGACATCGCGGCACGCATCGGCCTGGGCCAGTTGAAACACCTGGAAGCGTTCACCGCCAGGCGCCGCCTGCTCGCGCGGCGCTATTTCGAACGCTTCGACACAGACTCGGATTGCGAGCTGCCGCTGGCGGATTTCGCGAACTGCAACTGGCATATGTTCCAGGTGTTGCTGCCACTGGCGCTGCTGCGCATCGACCGCGGCGGATTCATCCAGGCGATGCACCAGCGCGGCATCGGCGTGGGCGTGCATTACCCGGCGATGCACCTGTTCGGGCTGTATCGCCGACTGGGCTACAATCCGGGCGACTTTCCCCAGGCCGAACGCATCGGCAGCGCCACCGTGACCTTGCCCTTGTTCCCGGCCATGGCCGACGCGGACGTCGACCGGGTGTGCACGGCGGTCGCGCAAATCATCCAGGGCGCAATCCAATGAACATCGAGCTCTCGGTGGTGATTCCGGTCTACAACGAGGAACCGGGCCTCGCGGCCCTGTTCGCGCGCCTGTACCCGGCGCTGGATGCCTTGCACATCCCCTACGAGATCATTTTCGTCAACGACGGCAGCCGCGACCGCTCGGCGGCGATCCTGCGCGGGCAATTCCAGCATCGCCCTGACGTCACCCGCGTCATTCTGTTCAACGGCAATTTCGGCCAGCACATGGCGATCATGGCCGGCTTCGAGCAGGTGCGCGGCCGGCGCATCGTTACCCTGGACGCAGACCTGCAGAATCCGCCCGAGGAAATCGGCAGGCTGATCGCCAAAATGGACGAAGGCTACGATTATGTCGGCAGCATACGCCGCATACGCCAGGACAGCGCCTTCCGCCGCTACGCCTCCAGGGCGATGAACCTGGTGCGCGAGCGCATCACGCGCATCCGCATGAGCGACCAGGGTTGCATGCTGCGCGCCTACAGCCGCGAGATCATCGATGCGATCAACAGCTGCCGCGAGGTCAGCACCTATATCCCGGCGCTCGCTTACACCTTCGCCCAGCGTCCGGTGGAAATCGAGGTCGAGCACGAGGAGCGCACCGCGGGCGCATCCAAGTATTCGCTGTATCAACTGATCCGGCTCAACTTCGATCTGGTAACCGCCTTTTCGCTGGTGCCGCTGCAGATGTTCTCCCTCGCCGGCATGCTGATTTCCCTCTTGTCCATCCTGTTCGTGGGTTTCCTCGCCGTGCGCCGGCTGCTCATCGGGCCTGAAGCCGAAGGCGTGTTCACCCTGTTCGGCATCGTTTTCTTCCTGCTCGGTATCGCCTTGTTCGGCATCGGGCTGCTGGGTGAGTACGTGGGCCGCATTTCGCAGCAGGTGCGCCAGCGTCCGCGCTATCTGATCCAGGCGGTGCTTGAACAAGGCGAGACGGAAGCGGGGGCGGCGCTGCTGCGCCCTGCGTCCACCGCGACGGAACGAAGCAGCAGCGAGGCCTGAAGTGAGAAACCATTTGCCGTTCACCGCCTGCTCCTGAGCCGCCGCGCCTCCCATGACTTCGGCCGTAGTCTTCGCCTACCACAACGTCGGCGTACGCTGCCTATCGGTGCTGCTCGCCCAGGGCGTGCGGGTGACGCTGGTGGTGACCCACCGCGACCGCGCGGACGAAAACATCTGGTTCGACAGTGTGGAAAAACTCGCGCGCGCGCACGGCCTGCCGGTGATCAAGCCCGAGGATGCGAACGACCCGGCGGTGGTCGCGCAAGTCGCGGCGCTGCAGCCCGATTTCCTGTTTTCCTTTTACTACCGCAACATGCTCGGGCCGGAACTGCTCGCCCTGCCGCCGCGCGGCGCATTCAACATGCATGGTTCGCTCCTGCCCAAGTACCGCGGGCGTGTGCCGGTGAACTGGGCGGTGATCATGGGCGAGCGCGAAACCGGCGCTACGCTGCACCAGATGGTGGAAAAACCCGATGCCGGCGGCATCGTCGACCAGGAAGCCGTGCCCATAGGACCGGAGGACACCGCCGCGGAGGTCTTCGGCAAGGTCACCGAGGCGGCGGCGCTGGTGCTCGCGCGCGCACTGCCGGGACTGGTCGCCGGCAACGCGCGCATCACGCCGCAGGATCTGAGCCGGGGCAGCTATCATGGCGGACGCAAGCCCGAAGACGGGCGCATCGACTGGACCAAGGGTGCGCGCGAGGTGCACAACCTGGTGCGCGGCGTTGCTCCGCCCTATCCCGGGGCATTTACACAGATCGGCGCCACGACCCTGCGCATACTGCGCACCCGGCTGGAACCAGATAGGCGCCCTAGAAGCGGCGCACCTGGGTTATATTTCGAAGCGGGCTTGTACTTCGCCGATTGCGGCGACGGCAAGGTGCTGCAAATACTGGAACTCGAGGCAAAAGACGATAGCGGCAAGGCGCTCGATTCCCACGCATTGACCAACGAAAAAATTACCTTCACCTGAGCAAATGAAAAAAATCCTGATACTCGGCGTCAACGGCTTCATCGGCCACCACCTGTCCAAGCGCATCATCGCCAAAACCGACTGGGACGTCTACGGCATGGACATGCAGACCGAACGCATCTCCGACCTTCTCGAGGAGAAGCGCTTTCATTTCTTCGAGGGCGACATCACCATCAACAAGGAATGGATCGAATACCACGTGCGGAAGTGCGACACGGTGCTGCCGCTGGTGGCGATCGCGACGCCGGCGACCTACGTAAAGGAGCCGTTGCGGGTGTTCGAGCTCGACTTCGAAGCCAACCTGCCGATCATTCGCTCCGCGGTCAAATACAAGAAGCGTGTGGTCTTCCCTTCGACCTCCGAAGTCTATGGCATGTGCCGCGACGGCGAGTTCGATTCCGAGTCCTCCGAGTTGGTGCTGGGTCCGATCAACAAGCCGCGCTGGATCTATTCCTGCGCCAAGCAGTTGATGGACCGCGTGATCCACGCCTACGGCATGCAGGAGGGCCTCGACTACACGCTGTTCCGGCCGTTCAACTGGATCGGTGCCGGTCTGGACTCCATTCACACGCCCAAGGAAGGCAGCTCGCGCGTGATCACCCAGTTCCTCGGCCATATCGTGCGCGGCGAGAACATCAAACTGGTGGATGGCGGCACGCAGAAACGCGCCTTCACCTATATCGACGACGGCATCGATGCGCTGCTGAAAATCATCGACAATCCGGCGGGCGTGGCGAGCGGCCAGATTTACAACATCGGCAATCCGAAGAACAATTACTCGGTCAGGGAACTCGCCCAGATGATGCTGACACTTGCGCTCGAATATCCGGAATACCGCAGCCATGCGAAGAAGGTGAAACTGGTCAAGACCAGCTCGGCGCAGTATTACGGCAAAGGCTACCAGGACGTGCAAAACCGCGTGCCGAAAATCACCAACACCTGCAAAGACCTCGCCTGGAAGCCCAAGGTCAACATGCAGCAGGCGATGAAGCATATTTTCGACTTCTATCGCGGCCACGTCGCCGAAGCGCGCCATCTGGTGGATTGAAGCAGATTGCATATGCCGCGGACGGAATGAGCGGGGTTTTGTCCAAGGTCGGGCGTTGCAGTTCAACGTATGCTCCTGCGTCTGCCGATGTCGCCTAGCAGCCATTGCGCGCTCCGCGCGCCAACCATGTTTTCGGAACGGATGAAAAGCGCATCCGTTCCGAAAACATGGTTATTGATAAAAGCAACAACCGCTTTCGCTTGTCTTTATCCAAGATCCTCGATAGCGCACGGATGTGCTGTTCATCCGTGCGCTATCGAGGATCCGCGCGGATGGGCCGCCGTCCGCGCAAGCCCGGGCGTTGCAGCTCGATCCAAAAAAGGACTACCGATGAGCTCGATCCCAATCGTCGCAAATGGACAACGTCTCCAATGAAACTCGCCCTAAAGATCGATGTCGATACCTATCGCGGCACGCGTGCGGGCGTACCGCGGCTGATCGATGTCCTGAAACAACACGAAGCCGGCGCCACCTTTCTGTTCAGCCTCGGGCCGGACCACACCGGGCGCGCGATCGCGCGCGTGTTCCGTCCGGGCTTCATGAGAAAGGTGTCGCGCACATCGGTGCTCGCGCACTACGGCATCAAGACCCTGCTCTACGGCACATTGCTGCCCGGCCCCGACATCGGCAAGCGCTGCGCCGAGATCATGCGCGGCACGCGCGACGCCGGCTTCGAGGTCGGCATTCATACCTGGGACCACGTCAGATGGCAGGATCATGTGGCGCGTTCGGGCGAGCGCTGGACCGGCGAAGAAATGGGGGCGGCCTATTTGCGCTTTTCCGAGATTTTCGGCGAACCCGCGCACACCCATGGCGCCGCCGGCTGGCAGATGAACCTGCACGCGCTGCGCCTGACGCAGCGCCTGGGTTTCGACTATTGCTCGGATACGCGCGGCCGCTGCCCTTTCATTCCGGTCTACCGCGGCGAGATCGTCGCCTGTCCTCAATTGCCGACCACCCTGCCCACGCTGGATGAACTGATCGGCCTTGACGGGCTGACTGCAGACAACGTCGCCGCGCACCTGCTCAAGCTGTCCGAAAATCCGCCGCCCACCGGCCATGTATACACCCTGCATGCCGAGCTCGAGGGCATGAAACTCCTGCCGCTATTCGAGGCCCTGCTCGCGGGCTGGAAAGCGATGGGCTATGAGCTTGTGCCAACGCGCGAACTGTTCCGCGTGCTCAAGCCGGAGAACCTGCCGCGGCATGAGCTGGTAATGGGCAAAATCCCGGGCAGATCGGGCACGCTCGCCCTCCAGGGAAAGGAATTTCTCGCATGAGCCCGACGGGCCGCCCCGAGGGCCGCATTTTTGATATGGCCTTGACGCGAAGCGACAAGGTAGTCCAATGAACGCGCTGTTTCCCGGCTTCGAGCGCATGCAGATCCAAACCAGTGGCGCCAGCATCAACCTGGTGCGCGGCGGCAAAGGTCCGGCGGTGTTGCTGCTGCACGGCTATCCGCAGACGCACTGCATCTGGCACAGAATCGCGCCGCGCCTGGCGGAACAATACACGGTGGTGGCGGCAGACCTGCGCGGCTACGGCGACTCGTCCAAACCGGCCGGACTTCCCGATCACAGCAACTACTCCAAGCGTGCCATGGCCCTGGATCAGGTCGAGCTCATGCAGGCGCTGGGCTACAATGAATTCCATCTGGTCGGCCACGACCGTGGCGGCCGCGTCGCGCACCGCCTTGCGCTCGACCACCCGCAGAGCGTGAAAAAACTCGCCGTGCTGGACATCTGCCCGACCAGGAGCATGTACGGGCGCACCGACCGCGCCTTCGCCAAAGCCTATTTTCATTGGTTCTTTCTGGTCCAGCCGTCGCCTTTCCCGGAAACCCTGATCGGCGCCGACCCCGAATTCTTCATCAAGTACCAGATGGGCCGGCGCCACGGCGGCCTGCAGGTGTTCGCCCCGGCCGCCCTGGCCGAGTATGTGCGCTGTTTTTCGGACCCGGCAACCATCCACGCCAGCTGCGAAGATTACCGCGCGGCCGAATCCATCGATCTCGAGCACGACGCCGCCGACGCGGCGAAGAAGATAGACTGCCCAGTGCTCGCCCTGTGGGGAATGCACGGCGTGATCGAACAGCAATTCGACTGCCTTGCCGATTGGCGCGCGGTGGCGCGCGAAGTGCGCGGCAAGGCGCTGGACTGCGGCCATTACCTGCCCGAGGAGCGATCCGGGGAAGTCGCGCACGAGCTGGAGCACTTTCTGGACTGAGACGGCTGCCGAAGGCAGTTACAAATAGAGTTGCGTTCCCGCCTCGATTCATCAACAATGCGTTCGAAGGCCGGTTTCGGTCAGACTATAGGAATATATGGAAAAACATATAGTTAATGACTTTTCCCTGCCCTGCACCGGGGACGCGATTTTTCATCTGTCGCAAGTCAAGGATAAGTTACTGGTGCTGTACTTCTACCCCAAGGACAACACCCCCGGTTGCACCGCCGAGAGCATCCAGTTTCGCGACCTGCATGCGGAATTCCGGAAACTGGACTGCGGCATTTACGGCATCTCGCGCGACAGTCTCAAGTCGCATGACGGCTTCAAGGCGAAACACGCCTTTCCCTTCGATTTGCTCGCGGATACCGCAGAGAAGGTATGCACCCAATTCGGGGTGATCAAGATGAAAAACATGTATGGCAAGCAGGTGCGCGGCATCGAGCGCAGCACTTTCGTCCTCGACCGCGAGCGTGTCATCCGGCGCGAGTGGCGCGGCATCAAGGTTCCCGGTCATGTGCAGGAGGTATTCGATTTTGTTAAAACCCTCTGATCACGGCGCGGCATTCGATGACAACGCCGACCGGCCGCCCATGACCAAGCGCAAGAGCAGTTCCGACTCCGGCAAGGCGCTGACCAAACTATTCGTGCTCGACACCAACGTGTTGATGCACGATCCCACCAGCCTGTTCCGCTTCGAGGAACACGACCTGTTCCTGCCGATCATGACGCTGGAGGAACTCGATGGCCACAAGAAAGGCCTGTCCGAGGTCGCGCGCAACGCACGCCAGGCGAGCCGCTACCTCGACGAAATTGTCAGCAGCGTCGCCGGCCGAATCGATGCAGGCATTTCGCTCAGGCGCCACAAGGCGGATTTCGCCACGGGCAAGCTGTTCCTGCAGACCCAGGCGCTCGATAGCGCGCTGCCCGAGTCGCTCGCGCTGGGCAAAGCCGACAATCACATTATCGGCGTGGTCATGGCCCTGCAGCGGCAGCAGCCGCAGCGGCAAGTCATCCTGGTGTCCAAAGACATCAACATGCGCATCAAGGCGCGCGCGCTGGGGCTCGCCGCGGAAGACTACTTCAACGACAAGGTGCTGGAGGACATCGATCTGCTCTACACCGGAGTGCGCGAGCTGCCGGCGGACTTCTGGGAGCTCCATGCCAAGGACATGGAATCCTGGAAAAAAGAGGGGAGCACCTATTACCGCATCAGAGGGCCGCTATGCCAGCATCTGCAGGTCAACGAGTTCGTCTACCAGGAAGGCGAACGGCCGCTGCACGCCATCGTGCGCGAACAGACCGGGCGCACAGCGGTGCTCGAAACCATCAAGGACTATACGCACCAGAAAAACAACGTCTGGGGCATTACCGCACGCAACCGCGAACAGAATTTCGCCCTCAATCTGCTGATGAATCCGGAAGTCGATTTCATCACCCTGCTCGGCCAGGCCGGCACCGGCAAGACCCTGCTCACCCTGGCCGCCGGGCTGATGCAGACGCTGGAGGACAAGATCTTTTCCGAGATCATCATCACCCGCGTGACCGTGCCGGTGGGCGAGGACATCGGCTTCCTCCCCGGCACCGAGGAAGAGAAAATGAACCCGTGGATGGGCGCGCTCGAAGACAATCTCGACGTGCTCAACAAAAATGACGAGGACGGCGGCGACTGGGGGCGTGCCGCGACGCAGGACTTGATCAGATCGCGCATCAAGGTCAAGTCGCTCAATTTCATGCGCGGCCGCACTTTCCTCAACAAATACCTGATCATCGACGAGGCGCAGAATCTCACGCCCAAGCAAATGCGGACGCTGATCACCCGCGCCGGCCCCGGCACCAAAGTGGTATGCCTGGGCAATATCGCGCAGATCGACACGCCCTACCTCACCGAGGGCTCATCCGGGCTCACTTACGTTGTCGATCGTTTCAAAGGCTGGGAACATGGCGGCCACGTCACGCTGCAGCGCGGCGAGCGCTCGCGGCTGGCGGACCACGCGGCGGAAGTGCTTTAGGACATCCGCTGCTCGAAGTATCCGGCCCTATCCGTCAATGTGGCCGAGCGGCCATTGCGCGTTCTGCGCGCCAACGCTGTTTTTGGTGCGGATGAAAAGCGTATCCGCACCAAAAACACGGTTATGAATAAAACCAATGGCGGTTTGGGGTTGATTCAAGATCGCTGATTGCGCGCGGACAGCTTCATCGTCCGCACGCAATCAGCGATCCGCGCGGACGGGTCGCCGTCCGCGCAAGCCGGGCCACTGCAATGTTAGCTGCCCCAATGCCCGTAGGCGCCGCTTTACAAGGATTTATGCGTGCCGTCACAAAACGGCGCCGTCTTGGTGCGTTTGCACCCGCACAACGCTTTTGTCTCGGCCGTGGCGACGGTAAATTTTACCGGTGCGAATGGCCCGCCTTTGTGCGAGCCGTCACAGAACGGCTGCTTCTTGGACAGACCGCAGGCGCACCACCAGTAATCACCGGGCGCCAGTTCGAGAACATAAGGGTTCTTTTGCGGACAGGCGGGTTCAGCCATAAGACCTCCAGATTAAGTGGCGCAGCTAAGTCTGCGCCGAAGCATGCGAATCCAGATCAATACCGACCCGGATCTGCGTAGTTTTCAAAGCGCGTGTACTCGCCGATGAAGGTCAGATTCAACGTACCGATGGGGCCGTTGCGCTGCTTGCCGATGATGATCTCGGCCTTGCCCTTGTCGGCGGACTCGGGGTTGTAGACTTCGTCGCGATAGATGAACAGGATCAGGTCGGCATCCTGTTCTATGGCGCCCGATTCGCGCAGATCGGACATGACCGGGCGCTTGTTCGGGCGCTGCTCCAGCCCGCGGTTGAGCTGCGATAACGCCACCACCGGTACTTTCAGTTCCTTCGCCAGCGCCTTGAGCGAGCGCGAAATCTCCGAAATCTCGGTGGCGCGGTTCTCGCCATAGGACGTGGACGACATCAACTGCAGATAATCGACCACCACCAGACCCAGGCCGTCGTACTGGCGGTGCATGCGGCGCGCGCGGGCACGCAGCTCGAGGCAGTTCAATGCCGGCGTTTCGTCAATATGGATAGGCGCGTCGTGCACCTTGCCCACGGCGTCGGTCAGGCGGCTCCAGTCCTCGTCGGTCAGCCGCCCGGTGCGCAACTTCATCTGGTCCAGCCGCCCGATTGAACCGAGCATGCGCATGGCGAGCTGGGAACCCGCCATTTCCATGCTGAATACGGCCACCGGCAGGCGGTCGTTCACCGCCACGTGCTCGGCGATGTTGAGCGCGAAGGCGGTCTTGCCCATACTGGGCCGCCCGGCGACGATGATCAGGTCGCCCTGCTGCAGTCCCGAAGTCTTCTGGTCGAGATCATTGAAGCCGGTGGCGATGCCGGTGATGTCCGAAGGATTGTCGCGGTGATAGAGCATGTCGATCCGCTCCATCACCTGCGCCAGAATCGGCTGGATCTCGACCAGACCCTGGTGGCCGCGCGCGCCGGCCTCCGCAATCTCGAACACGCGCGACTCGGCCTCGTCGAGCAGCTGGCCCACATCCTTGCCCATCGGGTTCAAAGCGGTATCGGCGATGCCGGTGCCCACTTCGATCAGCTTCCTCTGGATCGCGCGCTCGCGCACGATTTCGGCGTAGCGCCGGATGTTGTGCGCCGAAGGCGTGTTCTGCGCCAGCGCCCCCAGATAGGCCAGCCCGCCGGTCCTGTCCTTGTCCTCGCTCTGCTCTATGGACTCGAACACCGTGACCATGTCGGCCGGCCGGTTCTTCTCCATCAGCTTGCCGATGTGGCGGTAGATGCGGCGATGGTCGTCGCGATAGAAGTTGCTTTCCGCGAGGATATCGGCGACGCGCTCCCACGCCTGGTTGTCGAGCAACAGTCCGCCCAGCACCGACTGCTCCGCCTCGATCGAATGCGGCGGAACCCGCAGCTGCGCCAGCTGCGGATCGTTCACGATTTGAGGATTTGCCTGTGCCATGGGGAGCGCTTTGTGGGAATGCAAATTCTACTCCAAGATGTTCCTGTTCTTTTTCATAAGTTTTTATCCATAACCGCGTTTTCCGCGCGGACACGTTTTACCTCCGCGTGGAAAACGCGGTTGGCGCGCGCAGCGCGCAATTTACGCCCGGCGGCACTCGCGCGCATGGAAGGATACGCTGAACTGCAGCGCCCGAGCTTGCGCGGACGGCGTCCCGTCCGCGCGGATCGCCGATTGCGCGCGGATGAAAAACGCATCCGCGCGCAATCGGCGATCTCGAATAAAAAAAGGCCGGAATGCCGGCCTTTTCTAATCAACGGCTTGCCCGCTACTCTGCGGCTTCGCCCAGCACCGAAACCGTGATGTGCACGACCACGTCCGAATGCAGCCCTATGGCGATGGAACTGTCGCCGACTTGTTTCAACGGCCCCTGCGGCAGGCGGATGGCGGAGCGCTCAACCTCGAAGCCCTGGGCTTGCAGCGCCTCGACGATGTCGTGGGTGGTGACCGAGCCGAACAGACGCCCGTCCACGCCGGTCTTGCGCGTCACCTGGACGGTCAAGCCGTCGATCCTGGAACCGATCTCCTGCGCCGCAGTCAACGCCTCGGTCTGCGCCTTCTCCAGTTCGCCGCGACGCACCTCGAACGCAGCGAGATTCTCGGGCGTGGCGCGCTTGGCCTTGCCGTGGGGGATCAGGAAATTACGGGCGTAACCTTCCTTCACCTTGACCACGTCGCCCAAGCCGCCGAGGTTGACTACTTTTTCCAGCAGTATCACTTGCATGGCTGGGCTCCTCAATGCAGGTCGGTGTAAGGCAGCAGCGCAAGATAGCGCGCACGCTTGATCGCCGTGGACAGCTGGCGCTGATAGCCGGCCTTGGTGCCGGTGATGCGCGCCGGAATGATCCTGCCGTTCTCGTTGATGAAGTCCTTGAGGATTTCGATGTCCTTGTAATCGATCCACTCGATCTTCTCCGCGGTAAAGCGGCAGAACTTGCGCCGCTTGAACAGCTGGCGACCGCCTTTCTTGTCGTCTTTCTTGTCGCCGCGGCCTTTGCCTTTACCTTTGGCGCCTCTTCTTGGTGGTGGCATGTCAAACTCCTTCTACGAATTCAATGTTGGTTGCGTGTAGTACCAGTTGCTTGCTGTCGCGGCTCTTGCCCGCCAAAAACCCGGTGACCTTGACCTGCATTCCCGGCGTGGCCGCCGCCATCATGCGCGCTTCGCGCTCGAAGGCCATACCGGCCACCTCGCACTGCACCGCGCGCGTGTGCCCGGCTTCAATCTGCTCGGACGCGTGGCTGAGCCTGAAATTGACCACCGGGATGCCGGCCGGCGTGTAGCGCAGCGCGTCGAGTTCGATCAAATTGCCGGACAGCACGAACTGATTGTCCAATATGCTCAGGCGGCAGCGGCGGGAGCCGCCGGAACCGCGACCGCCGCTTCGGCCGGCTTGGCCGCTTCGGCCGCCTTCGGCGCCTCGCCGTTCAGCACCGAGCGCGACTTCTCTTCCTTCATCATCGGCGAAGGCGCGGTGACCGCGGCCTTCATCTGCACGGTGAGATGGCGCAGCACGGCGTCGTTGAACTTGAATGAATGCTCGAGCTCGTCCAGCGTTTCCTGATCGCACTCGATGTTCATGAGCACGTAATGCGCCTTGTGCATCTTGGCGATGGGGAAGGTCATCTGACGCCGGCCCCAGTCCTCGAGGCGGTGGATCGTACCCTTGCGGGCGGTGATGGTGCTGCGGTAGCGCTCGATCATTGCGGGCACCTGCTCGCTCTGATCGGGATGGACGATGAATACGATTTCGTAATGACGCATGCAGTCTCCTTATGGGTTAAGCCTCCCGTCATGCGTAGCGGTGAGGCAAGGTGGGCCGGACCGTCGTACAACCACAACGATAACCCGGCAATCGGCGAAGCGCGTGATTATAAAGGGAAAGCCCCCCAAAACGCAAATATTTCTCAGGCCCCGCCGATTGAGCGCCTGCGGCGCGACTCGAACAGGATGACTCCGCTCGCCACCGAGACGTTGAGGCTCTCGACCTGCCCCAGCATGGGAATCTTGACCAGCTGGTCGCAGGTTTCGCGCGTGAGGCGGCGCATGCCCTCACCTTCGGCGCCCAGCACCCACGCCAGGGCGGTGGGCAGCCGGGCCGAATAGAGTTCCTCGGTCGCGCCCGAGTCCGCGCCCACCACCCAGATGTTGCGCTCCTTCAACTCGCGCAGCGTGCGCGCCAGATTGGTGACCGCGATGTAGGGCACGCTGTCGGCGGCGCCGCTCGCCACCTTGATCACCGCGGCCGACAGGCCCACGGCACGATCTTTGGGCGCGATCACCGCGTGGCAACCGGCGGCGTCGGCAACGCGCAGGCAGGCGCCGAGATTGTGCGGATCCTGCACGCCATCGAGCACCAGCAGCAGGGGCGGCTCCTTCAGTCCATCGAGCAGGTCGTCAAGCGCGACGTGCGGTCGCACCGCGTCCACCCTGGCCACCACGCCCTGGTGCCTTCCGGGCGGCGCCATGCCGTCCAGGCGCCTTGCGTCCACCTGCAGCACGCGCAGTTTCAGACTCTCGGCGAGCTTCACCAGGTCGCGCATGCGCGGGTCGGCGCGCGCGCTGTCGCAATAAAGTTCATGCACGCTTTTTGCATCCAGGCGCAGGCGCGCGGTAATCGCGTGAAAGCCATGAATGAAGCTGGTACCGCTCACAACTCAGGCCTTCTTCTTCTTCGGAGCGCTGTCTTCGGCAAGCCGGAAATCGATTTTGCTCGAATCCAGATCCACGCGCGTGAGCTTCACCGTCAGCCGGTCGGCGAGACGAAAACGCCGCGCGGTGCGCTCGCCCAGCAATTGGTGCCTGGCGGCGTCGAAATGATAATAATCCTCGCCCAGTTCGGAAATGTGCACCAGGCCCTCGACATAGACATCGTCCAGCGCCACGAATATGCCGAAACCGGTGACGGCGCTGATCGAGCCCGGAAACTCCTCGCCGATGCGGTCCTGCATGTAATAGCACTTGAGCCAGGACTCGACGTCGCGCGTCGCTTCGTCGGCGCGGCGCTCGGTCATGGAGCAATGCGCACCCAGTTCCTCCCAGTTGCCCGGGCTGTAGCTTTTTCCCGCGAGCGCGGCGTTGATCGCGCGATGCACCACCAGGTCCGGATAGCGCCGTATGGGCGAGGTGAAATGGGTATAGGCCTCGTAGGCGAGGCCGAAATGGCCGACGTTCTCCGGGCTGTACTGCGCCTGTTTCAACGATCTGAGCAGCACCGTCTGCAGCAGCTGAATATCGGGCCGCCCCTTGATCCTGGCGAGCAGCTTGGCGTAATCCTTCGCGTGCGGCGCTTCGCCGCCAGTCAGATCCAGGCCGAACTGCTTGAGGAAAATCCGCAGCGCCTCCAGCTTCTCCGGTGTCGGTCCCTGGTGCACGCGATACAGCGCCGGGTGCTTGCGGCCCTGCAGGAAATCGGAAGCGCAGACGTTGGCCGCAAGCATGCATTCCTCGATCAGGCGGTGGGCGTCGTTGCGCTGCGTCGCCACGATATTCGCAATTTTGCCCTGATCATCGAACAGCATCTGCGTCTCGATGGTTTCGAAATCGATGGCGCCGCGCTTCTCCCGCGCCTTGCCCAGGACGTGGTACAGCGCATACAGATCCTGCAGATGCGGCACCAGATTAACCGGGACCGGCTCGCCCATCGAAGGCTGCAGGCCGAGCGCGGCCGCCACCCGGTTATAGGTCAGGCGCGCCTGCGAGCGCATCACCGCGGCATAGAAGCGGTAGGGGCCGATCTCGCCCTGAGCGTCCACGCTCATCTCGCACACCATGCACAGGCGATCCACGTCCGCATTGAGCGAGCACAAGCCGTTGGAGAGCTTCTCCGGCAGCATCGGGATCACGCGGCGCGGGAAATACACCGAATTGCCGCGCTCGCGCGACTCGGTGTCGAGCGCATCGCCGGGGCGCACGTAATGGCTCACGTCGGCGATCGCCACCCACAGGCGGAAACCCTTGCCCTCGCGCCTGCAATGCACGGCATCGTCGAAGTCCTTGGCCGTCTCGCCGTCGATGGTCACCAACGGCAGCGCGCGCAGGTCCTCGCGCCCCTTCGCGTCGTTCGGGCGCACCTCGTCGGGAAGCTTTTCCGCAAGACGCATGGCGGCGCTGGAGAATTCATGCGGCAATTCGTGTTTGCGCAGCGCGATTTCGATTTCCATGCCGGGGTCCGCATAATTGCCCAGCACTTCGACGATGCGGCCTGCCGGCTGCGCGTTCTTGTCCGGCTGCGCCACGATTTCCACCGTCACCACCTGGCCAGGCGTGGCGCCCATGTCGGCACCGGGCGGGATCAAAATATCCTGGCTGATGCGCCGGTTCTCGGCGGCGACGAAGGCGACGCCATGCGGCTTGTGCAGGCGTCCAACCAGGCGCGTATTCGCGCGCGAGATGATTTCCACGATCGCGCCTTCCGGACGTCCGCGCCGGTCGATGCCGCTCGCGCGCGCCATGACGCGGTCGCCGTGGAGCACCTTGCGCATCTCCTTCTCGGACAGAAACATGTCGGGCCCGGCTTCATCCGGCACGAGGAAACCGTAGCCGTCCGGATGTCCCTCGACGCGGCCCGCGACCAGATCGAGCTTGCCCGCCACCAGAATCGCATCGCGGCGATTGCGCATGATCTGGCCTTCGCGCTCCATCGCGCGCAGCCGCCGGCGGAAACTGTCGACCTCGGCCGGCTCGATATGCAGCAAATCGCACAGGCTTTCCTCGTGCACCGGAATGCCTTCTTTCGCCAAAGTGTCGAGTATCAGCTCGCGGCTGGGCAGCGGATGTTCGTAGCGCTCGGCTTCGCGCGCGTAGTGTGGATCGCGCGTGCGGCGTGCGGGCGCACCGCCGCCGGCGCGCGTGTCTGGATTGCTTGCGGGACGCGCGTCCGGATTGCGCTCGGAACGCGCGACGGGGTTACGTTTGGAAGGCTTCTGCGTTGACAAAATTCTTGATTCCTATAGAATTGCGCACCTTGTGCCCAGGTGGCGGAATTGGTAGACGCACATGGTTCAGGTCCATGCGGTGGCGACACTGTGGGGGTTCGAGTCCCTTCCTGGGCACCAAGTCACAAACGGTGAGATTTTAGCGTACCGGTCTGGAAGTTGCTTCCCGAGTTGCGATCCATCCTGCGCCATCGAGCGTCGGGCTCGCAGTATCCTCAGCTGGAGTTAACGCAGCTTCGGCGACGATCGGGGAAGTTCGGCACATGGACAAGGGAACCCGAAATGGCAAGGCTCGCGGCACTGGAGCTGTAGCTGTGCCCCTGGATCAGGTGTAGCACAATAGCACGATCGTGCCAATCCGGCAGCGTAATCCGCCTGCCGCGCCTTGCGCAGCTGTCCACGCCGGCGCTCGAGCGTCCATCAGCCGCGCTATCCGACGCTGCTATGATTGAATCCGTCACGCAAGGTCCTATTCCGCATGAAGCACACTTTCGAATTCACCGGCCTTCGCTATCCACGATCGTTCCTGAAGCTGCTGCTGCTCGGCTTCGGGCTGGTTTCCCTGCCCTTGATCGTGGCCCTGCTCAATGCCAGCGCCTACGTCGACCGGCTCACCACTCAGAGCCAGGCGGCTGTCGATCAGGCGGCCGAGGCGGCGCGCGCCAGCCGCGTGCTGATGGAGCAGGTCACGGCAATGGAGCGCTTGGCGCGCCAATACCTGATACTCGCTGACGCCGCATTGCTTGCGGATTATGCCAAGGTCCGCGGTGGTTTCAAGAAAACAACCAGCGATATGTCGCTGCTGCCGCTGGACGAGGCGCAATTGCAGGACCTGAACCGAACCATCGAGAAGGAGCAGGCCTTGTTCGAGCAGCTGGGAAGCAAGAACGACAAGGGCGCCGGCCGCGGGCAGCTGATCGCCGGCTATGTCGAGTTGTCGGAACTGGCGAACAATGTGCTTAACCAAAGCAATCTGCTGATCGACCGCGAAGTCGAGAACATGGGCGAGGCCGCCCGCCTCACCCAGAACTCGCTGCTGTGGCAGCTCGCGGCCTCGATTCCGCTCGGCGTCCTGATTGCCGCGCTGTTCGCCTTCCTCATCGCCAAACCCATACGCCAGCTCGATCACGCCATCCGCCAGCTTGGCGGCGCCGAGTTCGCCACTGCCATTCGCGTGCACGGCCCCGCGGACCTGGAATATCTGGGTCAGCGGCTGGAGTGGCTGCGACAGCGGCTGGTCGAACTGGAGCAGCAGAAAACAAGGTTCATGCATCATGTTTCGCATGAGCTCAAGACACCGCTCACGGCATTGCGCGAAGGCTCGGAACTACTCGCCGACGGATCGAGCGGGGCGCTCAATCGCCAGCAGAGCGAGATCGCCGAAATACTCAGGCACAACAGCCTGCAGCTGCAGCACCTGATCGAGGGGCTGCTCGGCTACCAGCAAGCCCTCGACAGCGTCCACCGGCTTGAATTCCGGCCGATCGACCTGTCGGACATCGCGCGCAAAGTGGCGCAGGCGCATAAGCTCGCCATCGCCGCCCGCGGCCTCAATTTGCACTTGCGCCTCGAGCCCGCCATGCTGAGCGCGGACGCGGGCAGGCTGCGCGTGGTGGTGGACAATCTGCTGTCGAACGCCGTCAAGTATTCGCCGGAAGGCGGAACTATTGCCTTGGCCGTGCGCACGGAGGAGGATAAAGTCGTGATCGAGGTCGACGATGCCGGTCCGGGAATCGCCGCTGAAGACAGCGAGCGGGTATTCGACTGGTTTTTCCAAGGCAAGCTCGGCCATCAGGGGCGGGTCAAAGGCAGCGGATTGGGATTGGCGATCGCGCGTGAATTCGTGCTTGCCCACCGGGGCAGCATCGAAGTCATCACGGAGCGGACGCCGGGCGCGCATTTCCGCGTCAGCCTGCCCGCCGTGCACACCCAGGGATGAAGCAAACTATGATACGCAAGGGCTTGCTGCTTGCCATCGCGCTGCTGCTCACGGGCTGCGCCGGCCTGCGTACGCTGAGCCTGCAGGGGACGGAGCCGGAAGAGCGCCAGGTAATCCAGCTGATCCACTATGCCCAGCGCGTCGCGACCATGACGGCGGAACAGCAGCGCCGCGAGTACAACGCCGGCAATCAGGAATTCGCCCGGGACAAGGAGGCAATGAGCCGCATGCGGCTTGCCCTGCTGCTCGCCACGCCCGGGGCCAGCGTCCACGATGCTGTCCGGGCCGCAAGCCTGCTCGAACCGATGGCTGCGGCGGGGAACAACGCGCCCGGCCCCCTGCGTTCGTTCGCCAGGCTGCTCTACGCGCAACTGAACGAGCGCGCGAGCGAGCAGAAGCGCGCCGTCCAGATGCGCGAACAGCTCGAGGTGCGCAAGGAAGCTGAGCGCACTCTGCGCGAACAGCTCGAGGCGCTGAAGGAAGTCGAGCGCACCATCATGCAACGCGGGCAGGAAAGCCAGCCCAGACGCCGATGAGCCATTGCAGATGAGCAAGCCCAAGCCCCTGATCCTGCTGGTCGACGATGACCGCGACATCCTCAAGCTGGTGTCCATGCGCCTGAACGCCTCGGGCTACGAAGTGCAGGCGGTGGACAGCGGCCGCGCAGCGCTAGCGGCTTTGGCCGCGTCGCGTCCCCAGCTCGTGATTACCGACCTGAAGATGGACGGCATGGACGGCATGGCCTTGTTCGAAGCCATCCACGATACGGCGCCCACGCTGCCGGTGATCATCCTCACGGCGCACGGCACCATACCGGAAGCCGTGGCCGCGACCAAGCGCGGCGTATTCGGCTTCCTGCCCAAGCCATTCGACCACCAGGACCTGCTGGAACAGGTGGTGCAGGCGCTGAGGCTTTCGGCGGGCATCGGCGTCCCGGGAACAGCCACAGCCGACGATGATTGGCGTCAGGGCATCGTCACCGCCAGCGCGGCAATGGAAGACGTGCTCAGCCGAGCCCGGCTCGTGGCCCAATCCGACGCCAGCGTTTTCATCTTCGGCGCGAGCGGCACCGGAAAGGAGTTGCTCGCGAGCGCCATCCATCGTGCCAGCGCCCGCGCCGACGGTCCTTTCGTCGCCGTGAACTGCGCCGCAATACCCGAAGCGCTGATCGAATCGGAGTTATTCGGGCATAAGAAAGGCGCTTTCACCGGCGCTGTCTACGACCACAAGGGCCTGCTGCAAAGCGCCGACGGCGGAACCCTGTTCCTGGATGAGATCGGCGACATGCCGCTGCCGCTGCAGGCGAAATTGTTGCGCGTGCTGCAGGAGCGTCAGGTGCGTTCGGTAGGGGCGACCCAGACCGTCGAAGTCGACATGCGTGTCATCTCCGCCACGCATCGCAGCCTGGAGCAGCGCATAAACGAGAGGCAGTTTCGCGAAGACCTGTATTACCGCTTGAACGTCGTCGCGTTGACCATCCCCCCGCTGGCCCAGCGTCCGGAGGACATCGTGCCGCTCGCTGTGCATTTCCTGAAGCAGGTGGCGGCGCGCTATCGCAAGGACATCAGCAGCTTCGCGCCCGAGGCCCTGGAGCAACTGGTGGCGGCGCCGTGGCCGGGCAATGTGAGGCAGCTGCAAAACGTGGTGGAGCAGACGGTGGCCCTTGCGACCAACGGCGTAATTCCAGCTTCCCTGGTGCAGAGCGCGCTGAACGATCGGTCAAGCGGCTTGACGCCGCTGGACCAGGCGAAACGCGCGTTCGAGCGCGACTACCTGGTGCGCATCCTGAAAATCACCCAGGGCAATGTCGCGCAGGCGGCGAAGCTCGCGCAACGCAACCGCACCGAGTTCTACAAACTGATCGAGCGCCATGGGCTCGAGCCGGGAATGTTCAAAGCAGAAGGCGTTTGAATCAGCCAGAGCGGCAGCGCCGCTCCAGGCATGCTCTTTGCTCTTGCTCATTCCTGGTTCCGAGTATGCACTCGCCTAAGACTAGAGGATGGCCACCGTGAGATTTGCCGTGTTGATGATGCTGTGCGCGCTCCTCGCGGGATGCGCACGCGGGTCGCTGCGCCCGGGCGCGGACGATCCTGCGCAGGTGACAAATTCGATCAATCTTTCCGGCTTTCCGCCCGAGTACAAACGTGGATTTGGCGCAGGCTGCGAAAGCGCGAAGGACGCATCGGGCCTATCCGCGCGACGCCCCAAAGGCGACGCATCGTTTGTGCAGGGCTGGCAGGACGGTCTTGATTATTGTCGTCCGCGAAAAGCGCGCTGAAGCATGAGTTTGGCCTCTTAGTCGTGCGCCGGCGACAGCACTAATCTCAATCGATCCGCACTACTGGCTCGACACAGGCCAATCGCTGTCGGGCTGCGGCGACAGCATCGTGTCCCAAAGCTCGTTTTGGCCATCGAACGATTCCAGCAAGCTGCTGATCCGTAGGAAATAAACCATTCTGGCACGGCCATTGCGTATAAGCGCACGGGTGGAGCCGTACGCCCCTATGGGCAACGTCTTTCGAACCCAACACTAGCTAACCCCTTGCCGCCCATGGCCGCGCCACGAAGCAACGGCGATCGGCGATGCTTCGATGTTGGCGTGCCAAGAAACAGGAGATTCAGATGCGACAATACTCACCGAACGGAAGCAGCAGATCCGGGCATGAGAAGAATGCAATCGTCATGCTGCTGAAACGAACCCGTACCACGGTCACAGCACTCAGCCTGGTGACGATAGTGGCGCTGCTTGCCGGCTGCGGCAGCGGCGGTGGCGGCGACAGTGCCGGCGTTTCGCCCCAGATCGTCAGCGGCGTCGCTGCCACCGGCTCGCCCCTGGTCGGACAGGTAACCCTGAGGGACTCCTCCTCGGCACGAAAGGACAAGGCAACGGTGATCGCCAACGATGGCACATTCGCCATCGACGTGTCTGACATGACGGCTCCTTTCCTGTTGAAAGCCAGCGGCACCGCCGACGGCGTGGACCGTACGCTGTACTCCTTTGCCGACAAACCCGGCACCGCCAACATCAACCCGCTCTCGACCGTGGCCGTGGCCAACGCCGCCGGCGTCGATGATCCCGCAACGGTGTTCGACAAAGCCGATGCGGCCACGCTCGACAAGATCAAATCCGGGATGCCGGGTTCGGTCAATACCCTGAAGTCGAAGCTCAAAGTCTTGCTCGATGGCTTCAGCGTCGCCAATGCCGACCCGGTCAAGGATCCGTTCACCGCCGACCACACCGGTCTTGACGGCATGTTCGACAACGTGAAAATTGTCATCATCAAAGGCACACTCACAATCACCAATGCGACCACCGGCGCCGTCATTTTCTCCGCCCGGGTCAGCGACATCGCCAGCGGGCGCTTTACCGACAGGGATGACGACGTGCCCAAGGCCGGCCCGCGCCCGCCCGCTCCGACCAATGTGAAAGCGGTCGGCGGCGATGGCCAGGTGACCATCTCCTGGGATCCGGTCGCCAATGCAACTTCGTATGATCTGTTCTATACGAGCAAGCCCAATATCGCCAAAGAGGAGGACGAGGACGACGACGAGGATGCGAAACGGGTGAAAAATGTCACCAGTCCGTTTGTCCTGAAAAACCTTGCTGCAGCGACCACCTATTCCTTCATCGTCAGGGCAATCAACAATGGCCGCAGAGGTCCTGCTTCGGCCCCAGTCTCGGCGACCACGAGCGCCACGACACCGGCGCCGACGATACCTGCTGCGCCAACGGGCGTAAGCGCCGCCGGCGGCACCAAACAGGCGACCCTCTCCTGGACCGCAGTCACCGGCGCGAGCTCATACAATCTGTACTGGTCAACCACGACCGGCGTCACGACCGCTAACGGCACGAAGATCAGCGGCGTAAGCAGCCCTGCCGTTCACACCAGCCTGAGCGACAGCAGCACCTATTTCTACATCCTTACTGCGGTGAATAGCGCCGGCGAGAGCGCTGCTTCGGTACAGGTTGCGGCAACCACGCTTCCCGCCAATGCACCGCCGCCTGGCGCTCCCGCAGCGCCGACCGGCATAAGCGCCACTGGAGGCGCCAATCAAGCGACGATTTCCTGGTCCGCAGTCACAGGCGCCACCTCGTACAATGTCTACTGGTCGACCACGTCCGGAGTCACGGCCACCACCGGAACGCGGATTGCCGGGGTAAGCAGCCCGTTTGTTCAGACCGGCCTCGCCGCCAGCACCGCATACTTTTATGTGGTCACCGCGGTGAACAGCGCTGGCGAGAGCGCTCCTTCGGTCCAGGCCAGCGCGACCACCGATGCGCCGACTGCGACCGTCCCCGCCGCGCCGACTGGAGTGACGGCGACAGGCGGCGCCCAGCAGGTGAGCGTCTCCTGGAGCACAGTTTCCGGCGCGACCTCATACAACCTCTACCGGTCGACCAGCAGCGGGGTGACGATTGCCACGGGGACGAAGGTCACCGGCGCAACGAGCCCCTCCGTACAGACGGGACTGGCTGACAACACCGCCTACTTTTTCATCGTCACTGCGGTGAACAGCACCGGCGAGAGCGTCGCCTCTGCCGAGGTTACCGCGAGCACCAACGCTGCCGCGATCGACGGCGCAGCACTCTATGCGTCGAACTGCAGCGGCTGCCACGGTCCGCTGGCAACGTCGTCGAAGCGGGGCGCAAGCGCAACGGCGATAAGCGACGCCATTGCAAGCAACCGAGGCGGCATGGGTAGCATCAGCTTGACGCCGGCGCAGATAGCCGCCATTGCCGCTGCCCTGCAATAGCGCTAGCCGCAGTCAGCAAGCCGAAGGGCTCCGCAAGGAGCTCTTCTCTTTTCTGCCCAGCGTTGCCGCAGCGATCGCTGTCGTTTACTGGCGACATACAAAAACTCACGTGAATCAATCCGTTGACGAGTAAAGCTCGTGCGCCTTGTCGTGCGCAGACTACAACCGGCCGTGGACTGAACCAGAGACAGCGTCCATCCAATTCGCTATGCAGTTGATTAAATGCCATAAACATAATCTGGCACGGCGTTTGCACATGCATGGTTCAAGCACATGGCATTCACAAGCCTGACAGGAGAGAAGTATGCCTTTGTGCGCGAGCCGGACATTGACCGGCAGAGAAAGGAGAATAGACATGGAAAGCCCCGGTTTCAAAAAGACACATCCGCTCATGCTGGGCGCCGCTGCATCCGTGATGCTTGTCAGTCTGGTGAGTGCTGCCGCGATCGGCGGACTATTGCCGAATGCGCGCTCTGACAAAACCGACCTGCCCGTACAGCAGGGCAGCGCTCCTGCCGCCACCGGCGCGCACCGCCCCGCACCCGGGCCAGCGCTAGCCGATGGCAGCAGCGCGTGCGCTTCCTGCGGCACGGTCGAGGCGATTCGCGCGGTGGAACTCAAGGGCGATGCGAGCGGCCTGGGCGCGGTCGCGGGGGGCGTGACCGGAGCCGTGGTCGGCAACCAGATCGGCCGTGGCCGCGGCAATACCGCCATGACCGTACTCGGCGCTGCCGGCGGCGCCTTCGCCGGCAACGAGATCGAGAAAAACATGAAGAAGCGCTACAGCTACCGCGTGACCGTGCGCATGGACGATGGCTCTTTCCGCACCATTTCGCAGTCCGCAGCGCCAGCCGTGGCGCCGGGCGGACGGGTACGCATTGTCAATGGCACGCTGGTCGCGCGCTCCTGATCAAACGATGGCTCAGGCAAGGAGGAAGCATGCAATACAAAACCAGGGGTGTATTCGAGTCGGCAGTTTGGGCCACGCAGTATGCATTGCTGTCGATCGGCGTCGTCGGCCTGGCCTGGAGCCTGTTCAAACCGGGAGGCTGGCTCTATTGGCTGATCGCGCTCGTCGCGGAGCATCAGCCGACGAGCTTCTACTACCTCGCGCTTGCCCTCGCGAGCCTGCTTGCCGGGACGCTCTGGTTGAACCACGCCAAACCCGGTGTGATCCCGAATCTTCTGACCTTTGGCTGTGCGTTTGCAGGAACCTATTTCATTCTGCTCCTGCTGCTGCCGCTCTGAGCTGCCGCGCCCGCGAGAATTTTCGCGGCCCGGGACGGAAATGAATTCGATGTTTTTGCGGCCGAACGGCCGCTGCTTCTGCAGGCAAACAAAAAGGAACCACCATGCTCGAAGGCTTTCGTAAACGCGATGTCTCACGCACCCAGAACGCACCATCGGATAGCGCCTATTCCAAGCTGAATCAGGCGCTCAGCCATGCCGCCTCGGCCGAGGCGGTGAAACCAGAGGCTGCAAAAGCAGAGGCACCCAAGGCAGCGGATCCGGCCAAACCCGAGCAAGCCGGCGACAAGGTCGTGTGCAAACTGACCGTCGGTCCCGAGATCAAGCTCAAGGGCGCCGAAATCACCGACTGCGACACGCTGGTGGTCGAAGGCCGGGTCGAGGCCTCGATGAACAGCCGCGTCATCCAGATCGCGGAAAGCGGCGTGTTCGTGGGCAAAGCCGGTATCGAATTGGCGGAGATCCGCGGCTGCTTCGACGGCGAACTGACCGCACACAAGCGACTCATCATTCATACGAGCGGGCGCGTATCGGGAAAGATCCGCTACGGCACCATCTCCATCGAAGAAGGCGGAGAGCTGACCGGAGACATCGCCACGATCGCTTCTGCCAAGGCTACGGCGCCCGCCGCCGCGCCCGACCAGAGCCGCACGCCGGTACCGAGCGTCGCGGCAGCCCCTCCATCCCATGCGCTGACGGGTACGGCGGGGATGCGTCGATAAATCGGCGCCCGGGTGCTCATATTCGTTCTGCTGCTGCCTACCGACATCCTCGGCTTTGCCAAGGTATACAGCTTCACCCGGTCGGTCACAAAGTAACACCTCCCTTCCTGAGGACCGTACCGGTTTCGCGTCCGCACCCAAAGTGCAGGCGCTTTTCTTACAAGGTCATGGCATTCGCAGTCCGGGTGCCATCCAGTCGAGGCATGCGGCATCGCCTCCGGCGGACGCCCGCAATGCCCTGGCAAACATATTTCCGAACTTAGGCAACGATGCGCGAAAGCATTAGAACCCAGGGTCTGCTGCACAGTTTGCAGCAAATCCTCTCCCATGGCGTCATCACGATGCTTGCGGTAGCGATTGCGTTTTCGCTGCCGCAGGCGGCCCAGTACATTCTCTACGAATGGTGGCCGCTGGTGGAGAAAGACGCGAACCTCCTGCTCGCGACCGAAATCGGCATGGCTTCCGTCCTGGTGCTGCTGTTCAATTTTGCCAAGATCGTGTGGCGCAATCGGCAGACGGTCGCAATGGCGAAGCTGAGCGCGCTCGCCTATGCGCGCAATGAGCGCCACGACTGGCTGTCGCGCCGTCGCGAACGCGCGCTGGTGAGGCGGCTATCGGCGGCGCGCGACGCCTATATACTCACGCTGACCGGGCACGATACCTTCGTCGACGAGCGCAGCCCGCTGCGCGAAGCGCTGAAAACCGCCTATGAAATTCGCGTCATGCTGGTCAATCCGGTCGGCAAGGGTTTGCGCCGGCGCATCGATTCGCTGCCGCCGGAGATCACGCTGTTGTCGTTTCACAAGGAAATCGAGGCCAGCATCGCCTACCTGACGGAACTGCGCAAGGCAGGCAAGAAGGTCACACTGAAATTCTACGAGCATGAGCCGTTCTGGAAAGTGGTCGTCTTCGGCGACCACGTGTGGGTGCAGCATTGCCATGCCGGATACGAAGTGAAACATCAGCCGGAATACATATTCGCGCTGCAACACCGCAATCCGCGCGAGGGACTGTACGTCCCCTTCTATATGCACTTCCTCGACCAGTGGAACCAGCCCCGCCATCCGGAATACGATTTCGCGACCAATGAACTGGTCTATCGCGATGAGGCCGGAAACGAATGCCGCCGCGCCGCCCTCGGCGTGCCGATCAACGGCAATTCTGTTGCGGCCGACCTGCCGCTGCCTGCGGCGGAAAAATCCCTGCCCGCTGTTGGCGCCTTGCTCTCCAGCGCCGGCTCGCGCATGCCGGATTGAAACCGGCCGCGCGCCCTTATTCGATCGAGGTGATGGCGCCGCGGTCGATGACGATGATCTGGTCGACCATGCGCTCGGAATGCTGCAGGTCGGATTCGGAAAGTATCACCGACATGCCCTCCCGCTTCAGGTCCGCGACGACTTCCACCAGCCGATGGGCGAGCGCTGGCGCCACGCCTTCGAACGGCTCATCGAGCAGCAGCAGCTTGGTCCCGCACATCAGCGCGCGTCCGAGCGCCGCGAGCTTTTGCTGGCCGCCGGAAAGCTGCAGGCCCTTGCGCGGTGCGAATTCGCGCAGTTCCGGAATCAGCTTGTAGACCTTTTCCAGCCGCGCCGCGGCATCCGGCACATGCGCCGCCCAGGCCGGCACCAGCACGTTCTCCTCCACCGTGAGGTCCGGGATCAGGCGCCGGTCCTCCGGCATGTAGCCGATGCCGAGGCGCGTGCGCGCGTGGGTTTTCGCCGCAACCAGGTCGGCACCGTCGAATGCGATGGCGCCGCTCGTCGCCTTGAGCAGCCCCATGATGCTTTTCATCAGGGTCGTCTTGCCGGCGCCATTGCGCCCGATCAGTCCGGCCATGGTGCCGGTGGGTAGTTCCAGCGACACGTTGCGCAGGATCTGCACCGACTGGATTGCGACGTTAAGCTTGGCTACGCTAAGCATTTGCCGCGCCCTGCTGCTCGTCCATCCGGTGCAATTCGCCGCCGACCACGTAGCGCTTGACCTCGGGGTCGGTGAGCGCGATCTCGGGCGCCGCATCGGCGATGATGCGGCCGTCATAGAACGCGAGCACGCGCTGCGCGAAGCGGCTCACCACCTCCATGTCGTGCTCGACGAACAGCACGGTCGCGCCCTCCGCCTTCACCGCCGTCATCACCATTTCCATCATGCCGAACTTTTCCTCCGCCGAAACGCCGCTGGTGGGTTCGTCGAGCAGCAGGATCGTGGGCTTGGCGACCATGGTAAGGGCGATGTCGAGGAGCTTGCGCACCCCGCCCGGCAGGACCTGGGCGTTCTTGTTGCGGTAGTCGGAGAGGCCGAAGCGCTGGAGGATGCGCTCGGCCACGGCCTCGGCCGGCGCGTCGTAGCCGGGAACGTTGGGCGCCCCGCGCGAGAAGAACCCCCCCAGGCCGGCGTTGCGCAAGACCACGCCCAGACCCACCATCATGTTCTCGAACACCGTGAGCGAGCTGTAGAGCTGCGGGATCTGGAACGAGCGGCAGATGCCGATGCGCGTGACCTCGCGCGGCGACAGCGCGGTGATGTCGCGCCCCTGATAGTGGATGCTGCCCGTATCGGGCTTGATATAGCCGGTGATCATGTTGATGAACGTGGTCTTGCCCGCGCCGTTGGTGCCGATCAGGCCGACCACCGAGTCCTGCTCGATCGCGGCATTGACGTTCGTCGCCGCGGTCACCGCGCCGAAGCGCTTGTTCAGGTCCCGCGCATCGAGGACGACCGCCATCTCAGGCTGCCTTGCGCCGGCCAAACAGCGACCACAGCCCCTCGGGCAGGAACACGATCACCAGCAGCAGCGCAATCCCCAGGGTCATCTGCCAGGTATTGGGGGAAATGTCGAACGCGACGGTGTGGATAATGCCGAAGATCATCGCGCCGAGGAAGGGCGCAACCACGCTCCTGGTACCGGCAAGGATGGTGATGAAAATGAACTCGCCCGAGGTGGTCCAGTAAGCCATGTCCGGATCGATGTGCCCGACCGTGGTGGCCGCCAGCGCGCCGCCTATGCCCGAGAGCGCTGCGGCGATCACGTACTTGACGTGGATTGCCTCGCGCACGGAAGCCCCCATGTACTCCACCCGGATCTCGTTGTCCTTGATCGCGGCAGCCAGCTGCCCGAGCGGCGTGCCGAGATAGCGGTTGACCAGCAGGGTGGCGAGGAAAGCTACCGCGCAGCCAACGATCAGCACGACGTGGCGCACCGAACCCTGATCCGGCCGGATGCCGAACACCGTAGAGGGCAGGATGTTGATGCCGTCGGTCGAACCGAGCGCTTCGCTCTTGACCAGCAGCCCGTAGAGAATCATCGACAGCGCCAGGCTCAGCAGGCCGTAGAAAATGCCGCGATAGCGCGCCAGCAGAAAACCCAGGATGAAGGCGACAAACGCGGCAACCGCGGCGCCTGTGATCATTTGCAGCAGCATGTCGCTGATGCCGAAAAAGCGTCCCAGGCTGCCGGCGGTATATGCGCCGATGCAGTAGTAGAGCGCCTGCCCGAAGGACACCAGTCCGGCGCGCAACTGCAACATCAGGGCCAGCGCCACCAGGCCCTTGGCGATCGCGATGGTCACTATGAACATCGCCCACTGCGGCAGCAGCGGCCCGGCGCCAACCAGCGCGAGCAGGACGGCACCGAGGATGATCAGCGTGCGGTCGCCTTTCATATTTTCCTGGGTTCGGCTAGGCTGAACAGCCCGCGCGGCCGGAACGCGAGCACCAGGGCCATCACAAAGTAAATCACGAACAGTTCCACTGCCGGCGCATAGTGGATCGCGGCCGAGCGCACCAAGCCGACGATGAGGGCACCCAGCGCGGCCCCCGGCAGGCTGCCCATGCCGCCGATCACGATGACGGCAAAGGACAGCACTATGATCTCCACACCCAGTCCCGGCACCACCGAAACCGTGGGCGCGGTGAAGGCACCGCCCAGCGCCGCGAGGAAGGAGCCGAAAGTAAACGTGATCAGGTAGAAGCGATCGACGTTGATTCCCATCGCGCGGCTCACCTCCGGATCGTGGATGACGGTGCGCAGCAGCTTGCCGACGCGGGTTCCCTGCAGCAGCAGGGTAAGCCCGCCACCTGCGACGACTGCGATGCCGACGAGGATCAGGTTATAGGTAGGATAGGTCATTTCGCCGACCTCGAAGCTGCCCAGCAGCCCGTACGGTTCGGCGATGAAATACGGATCGACGCCCCAGATCAGCTTGATCGTATCCTCGAGTATCAGGAACAGGGCGTAAGTGATCAACATGATCACCACTTCGTCCTTGGCGTACATGAAGCGCAGGATGCCGCGCTCGATCAGCGGGGCGAACACCAGCGTGATGATCGCCGCCGACGCGAGCAGCACCGCGTAGGACAGCATCGGCGGATAGCCGCGCGCAATCCAGGCGCCGGTGAACGAGGCAGCGGCATAGGCGCCGAGCGCGTAGAAGCTGCCGTGCGTGAGGTTGACGATCTTCATCACGCCATAGATCAGCGTGAGGCCAACAGCGGCGACGAACAGCCAAGCCGAATAGATGATGCCGTCGACAATGACGGTGAGGATTTGCTCCACGGGGAAAAGGAAAACGGCTGCGCGTTGCAGACAGCCGTTCCCGGTCCGGTCTAGTTCTTGAGCCCGCCCTTGATCCAGTCAGCGCTCTTCACGCCCTCCGGCGGATTCACTTTCTCTGCCGGATAGCGCTTCACGTTGGTCACCGTCATCTTGCCGCCCACGACTTTGGACATGCCGTAGACGGTTTCCATGATCGCCTGGTGGCCCTTGCCGATGGCCATTTTGACCGTTCCGCCCGGGCCTTCGAAAGTCAGGTTCTCGAGAGCGGCAGCGACCTGTTCATTGCTCGGCCGTTTGCCGCCATTGGCGGCTTGCGCTTTTTCCCAGGCCGCTTTGATGCCCAGGATCGCCTGCGCCATTTGATAGGACGGGTAAGTCGGCGGAACCTGGTAACGATCGCGGAACTCCTTGTCGAACCATGTGTTCAGCTCGTTCTTGGGTGCGTACGGGCCGAACGGTCCGCGCGCGCCCAGCACCGTCCCGTCTGGAATCTGCGACGCCAGCTTCCACATGGCGGTCTCACCCGTGGTCAGCACACCCGTGCTCTTCTTGAACAGGCCGCGCGGCGCCGCCTGCAGGATCAGCGCCTCAAGGTCGCCGTCCCAGAAGCTGGAATGGATCACATCCGCTTTGGCTCCGAGCAGGGTCGAGATCTCGGCGTTGTACTGCCCGGCGAACAGCTTGGGCATCTGCGAGGTCTTGACCTCGACCCCCGGAACAAGGTGTTTCATCACCGCCTCGAATTCCGACCAGGAATCCTGTCCCCAGGCGTAATTCTGGTTGAGGCCCGCGATCGCTTTCATCTTCGGCTTCGACTCCTTGACGTAGAGCGCCGCGCCAACACTGTCCATGGTCGAAGTGGGCGAAGTGCGAAACACATACTTGTAGCTCGCATCCTCGAAGATGCGCGGCGTGCCGCAATCGAAGAAATTGGTGAGCTTCTTCAGTTCTTCGGCCACCGGCGCGACCGCGATGCAATTGCCGCTGGAGATATAACCGATCACCGCATCGACGTTATGGCGCTGCACCAGGTTGCGATACTCGGTGACCTGCGTGGTGGTGCTGCCGGCCTCGTCGATAATCACGGATTGAATCGGCGCGCCGCCGAAGCCCTTCGTGGCGTAAGGCGCCGGCGCCTTGCCTGCGTTCAGCAACTCGATCACCAGCTCGGCCGCGTTGCGCGCCGGCACGCCGAAGGGCGAAGCCGCCGCGCCGGAAAGAAAGGCGACGACACCGATCTTCACCGGGGCCGCATCCTGGGCTATAACCGTGATCGGCGTTACCGCGAAGGCTGCGACAACTGCAGTCGCCATTTTCCTCAGACTACGCATGATTTCTCCTCTCTACTATTGGGACGTTGATTGCGTTAGCGGCGCTGGCCGCCTCGTTGTGTCCTTGTTTAGGAACGAAATACTGCATCAAATACCGTGCATGGTCAAGCAAACGAAGGCAAACGATGGCCGATGGCCGCGACAAAATAAGCCGTCGGATTTGCCGGGCCGGCATTGTCTCGCCGCCGGGATCACGGTAGAGTGCCCGGCAATCAATCATGGACGGCATCAAATTCGCCGCATGGAACGCGTTGTCCGCAAATGCTGCGCCGGCCGTTGTCTCTGGATGAATCCCAATGATCCGACTTGAAAGCGATGTGCTGGTCATCGGCGCGGGCGGCGCCGGCATCTATGCCGCGATCGCCGCGGCGCGCGACGGCTGCCGCGTGCACCTGATCGATCGCAGCCTGATCGGCCGCGGCGGCGCCACGGTGATGGCGCAGATGACGGTCGCGGTCGCGCTGGGCGAACAATGTCCCGATCACTGGGAGCACCATCTCGCCGACACCCTGGCCGCCGGCCGCGGCTTGTGCGATCCAGCGCTGTCGCAACTGCTGTGCGAGAACGCCCCCTCGCGCATCCGCGAAATGGACGCATGGAAAGTCGGCTGGGCGCGCGAGAACGGCCACCTCAAGCAGGTGCACGCGCCCGGACACGACCGCGCGCGCTGCGTCTATGTCGATTTTCTCAACACCGGGCCCGCGGTATCGCGCACGCTGCGCGCGCAGTTGAACCGCATCGCCGCGATCCGCCGCATCGGCGACGTGCTCATCACCGACGTCGTGGTGCACGAGGGCGAAGCGGTCGGCGCGGTCGGACTGCACCTGGTCTCGGGCGAGGCGGTGGCGCTGCAAGCGAAAAGCGTCATCATCGCCACTGGCGGACTCACACGGCTCTACCGGCGCAACAGCGGCTCGCTCAACATGGGCGGGGACGGCTATGCGCTCGCCTTGCGCGCCGGCGCCGAGCTGATCGACATGGAGTTCGTGCAGTTCTTTCCGATCGGCCACCTCGCGCCGCGCATGATCGGCATGGACCCGATCATGTGGGACCCGTTCCGCTACAAGCTCGGCGGGCGCCTGCTCAACGCCAAGGGCGAGGAATTCGCCGACCGCTACGGACAGGCCGAGTCCGGAAACTATGTGCTCACGCGCGATGTCGCCACCTACGCCATTTTCAAGGAAGTGGAAGCAGGCAGGGGCAGCCCCGCGGGCGGAGCGTATCTCTCCTTCGCCCACGTGCCGGAGGCGGAACTGCGCAAGGCTTTCGGCCCGGTGATCGACCGCCTGGCGAAAAACGGCATCGACCTGACCAAGATGCCGGTCGAAGTCGCGCCGATCGCGCATTACCACATGGGCGGCGTGCGCGTGAATGCCGCAATGCAAACGCGCGTGCCCAACCTGTATGCCGCGGGCGAAGCCGTCGGCGGCGCCAACGGCGCGAACCGTTTGTCCGGCAACGGCATCACCGAGGCGTTCGTGTTCGGCGAGCGCGCCGGCAGCGCCGCCGCCGCGCACGCCAAGGCGCGCACAGCTTCCGGCTGGAACGACGCGGCCGCCGCTCGCGCGCTGGAATCGATCGGCGCGCGCGGCCGGGCTGACAGCGCACCCAACACCGCGGCGCTGCTGGTCGAGCTGCAAGCGCTGATGTCCGACAAGGTCGGCCCGTTCCGCACCGAAGGCAACCTGCGCGCCGCGCTGGAGCGGCTGCGGAAAATGCAGCAGGAACTCGGCCCGTTTCCGGCAGGCGGCGCGCATTACGACATGGTGTGCCTGGACTGGCTGGATTTGCGCAACATGCTGCTGGTGGCGCAATGCGTGGTGCGCGCGGCGATCGAGCGCAAGGAAAGCCGCGGCGCGCACCAGCGCGAGGATTTCCCCGGCATGCTGCCCGAATGGGACCTGAACCAGCGCCTCAGCTGGCGCGACGGCGAGCTGAGCCTGGCGCGCGCGCCGGCTGCACCGGCCCCCGCGAGAGTGTCATGACCGCCAAGACCGCACGCCTCCACATCCGGCGCGGCACCCCCGGCGCGCCGGCGCGCACCGAGACTTTCGCAGTGCCGTTCGAACCCGGCAATTCCCTGCTCGACGGCTTGCGCTGGATCCGCGCGACCCTCGACCCCACGCTGGCGCTGCGCTTTTCCTGCATCAACGCCAATGCCTGCAAGGAATGCATGCTCGAGCTCGAAGGCAAGGCCGTCTATGCCTGCACCGAGCGGCTGAGGGAAGGCGACATGCATGTAGCGCCGCTCGCGAACAAGGCGCTGGTACACGACCTGATCACCGAAATCGCCCCGCGCGACGAGCGGCTGCTGGACTGATCCCCGCTCCGCGGGTTGCTGGCGTGTACCCAGCGCGGGACGGCGTTTGCATCGTGAATTGTTTGCAGATTCCTGCGGCGCCCGGCAAATGCGTGAATTACCGCACAGTCTCGTTACAAATCGTTACGATACAAACACACTTCTACGGCAGACACTCTCCCGCACCGCGCCTAGACTCGCCTTGCAGTCGCGAAATCACAGGAGGCCAAAATGCTCCGCAGACTCTGCCTTGCCTGGCGTTTTTACATCCACCTCAATTATTCGTGGCGCCTTGCTTGGCAAAAAGCAGTGCGTCCCAATTAGCCCGAAAAGTACATTCCGCCGGATTCAAAGGCGCTAATAGCGAGAGTCCACTATTGGCCCCAAAAAGCGCGCAACTCCTGTCTGATACGAAGACCTCTCCGCGCGAACCGTGAAGAGATCGCGTTTTTCGGCGAGAATCACGGCTTTCTTGTCACCCTTTCGGGAATCCGCCATGGACGAACTGCTCTGCGAACTGCGCGACGGCGTCGCCTACCTGACCTTCAACCGGCCGCAGGCGAGGAACGCCCTCACCTTCGCCATGTACGACCGCCTCGCCGAGATCTGCGAGCAGGCGAACCGGGACCGCTCGATCCGCGCGCTGCTCCTCACCGGCGCCGGCGACAAGGCCTTCGCCGCGGGCACCGACATATCGCAGTTCCGCGCCTTCGACAAGGAGCAGGACGCGCTCGACTACGAAGCGCGCATCGACCGGGTGCTGGGGGCGCTCGAACGCTGCCGCGTGCCGACCATTGCCGCGATCCAGGGTGCCTGCACCGGCGGCGGCGCGGGCATCGCGGCCTGCTGCGACCTGCGCATTGCCACGCGCAGCATGCGCTACGGTTTCCCGGTGGCGAAGACGCTGGGCAACTGCCTGTCGATGAACAACTACGCGCGCCTTGCCGCGCTGCTGGGACCGGCGCGGGTGAAGGACATCATCTTCCGCGCGCGCCTGATCGAAGCGGAGGAAGCGCTGGCGCTGGGCCTGGTGAGCGAGCTGGTCGAGGACGGCGCCGCGCTCGCGCGCCGCGCCGAGGAGCTGGTGCGCGAAGTGGTGAGCCTCGCGCCGCTCACGCTGCAGGCGACCAAGGAGGCGCTCTACCGCCTGCGCGCGAAACCCGAGGAAGGCAGCGACCTCGTGCTCATGTGCTACATGAGCGAGGATTTCCGCGAGGGAATGGACGCGTTTCTGAACAAGAGGAAGCCCGTCTGGAAGGGGCGGTAGGCCTCGCGGCACCGAAACGCCTGCGATTCCCGCGACGGGGATCGCCAGGCGTCAGAGCTTTTCTAAGCCCTCTTGCCGCTCGCCGCGTAGAAGTGCGCGATCGCGGCTTCGGCGCAAACGCGGTCCTGCTCCGCGGTGCCCGAGCTCACGCCTACGCCACCGACGATCTCGCCGGCTACGAACACCGGCAGACCGCCGCCGATGATGCTGAAGTGGCCGCCGTTGGTGATGTGGATGCCGAAGGTCGGGCTGCCGGGCACGCAAAGCTGGTTGTACTCGTGCGTGCCCTTGCGCGCGATCGCGCCGGTGGACGCCTTGTCGATGGCGATCGAAATGCTGCTGATCTTGCCGCCGTTCATGCGCTCGAACCGGATCAAATGTCCGGATTCGTCCGTCACCGCGATGCACATCGGCACCCCCAGGTCGCGCGCCTTGGCGGCGGCGCCTTCGATCAGAATCTGCGCTTCGTCTATTTCCAGCCGTTTAATTGTGAGCATGTTGAATCAGCCTTTTTGCGAGTACGGTAGTCTTCAGGTAATCGGCCAGCGCCGCGGTTTCGGCGGCATCCAGCGACACATAGGGCGGATACATGCCGCCCAGCGGCAGCCCGATCAGGCGCATGGCGGTCTTCATCGTCGCGCTCAGGCCGCGGTGCATCCATCGCGCCGGAAACAGGGCGAACTGCAATTGGATCTGCGCCGCGCGCCGGCAGTCGCCGGCGAGGTAAGCGTCGATCACCTGGCGCGCGATTTCCGCGCCCGGCGGCGGCATGGTCGCGCCCGACCCGCCCAGCTCCAGCGTCGCCAGCAGCATCTGCATGGTGGTGAAGTAGCGCGCATGCCCGGCATGGTCGATTTCGACGATCAGTCGCGAAACCCGGGCGAGATCGCGCGAGCTCTCCTTGATGTAGCACACCTTGTCGATCGAGGCGATGGCGACGGTGGCCGGAATCGACACCTCCGCGCCCGGCCCCGCGTTGAGATACAGCGTCAGCGGCAACGGCGACTCCTTCGCCACCGCCTCGAAATACGCCACCAGGTCGCGCTCGGTCGGCGCTCCGCCGAACGGCCGCAACGGCGCCAGCATCTGCACCGCGTGCGCACCCAGGCCGTGGGCGAAATGCGCCAGTTCAATCGCGGTCCTGAACGAAGGGTGGGATATGCCGACCATTACCGGGCAGCGTCCGGCGACGAATTCCAGCGTCAGGCGGATCAGCTCCCTGCGCTCGTCCAGACCGAGATAGGTGTATTCCTGCGCCTCGACCCCTGCGGCAACCACCATGGTGGCGCCGCAGTCCGCGACGACGTAATCGATTTCGCGCTTCAGCGCGACGGCGTCGAGTTTCAGCTCGCTGGTAAAGGGCGTGAGCGGCGCCACGACGAGCTCGGGTTTATTCATGCGGCAGTCTCCTTCCTTGCTCCCTGCGCTGCGCGATTGGCCGATTGGTGTTGCGCCGGCGGCGTGTCCAGGAGTCGACCGGGCATTTACCGATCTACCAAATTGCACAGCGGGGGGCCCAACTGTGCGCCTGCAGCCTTACTGCGCCTGGAAACCGCTAGCCTTGATGATGCGCGACCAGGTTTGGGCGTAGGCGCGCTCGCGGCTGGCGAGTTGCCGCGAACTCATGTATTCCACGTTGAGGCCCATGGCCGTCAAACGGTCACGCACCTCGGGCAGCGCAATTACCCTGGCCACCGCGTCGGAATAGCGGTCGATGACCGCCGTCGGGGTGCCATGCGGCGCGAAAATCCCGTAATAGGGCACATCCTCGAAGCCGGCCAATCCAAGTTCGGCAAAAGTGGGCACCTCAGGCAGGGCCGACTGCCGGCTGCCGCCGATCACGGCGACCATGCGCACCTTGCCGGATTTGTGATTCTCGATGAAGTCGGGGACCGAACCTATGCCGGCATTGATCTGGTTCCCCAGCATATCAGCCATCATCGGCGCGCTGCCACGGTAAGGCGCGGCTTGCAGGTCGAGCCCGTATTTCTGGCCGATCACCTTGACCAGGAATTCAGGCACCGAAGCAGGCGCAGGTACGCCCACCGTGCCCTTGCCTTTCCCCTCCTTGCGCACCCAATCGACATAGTCGTTCATCGACTTCGCCGGCGTACCGCCAGAGAGCGCCAGGCCATTGACGAAGGTGGCAAAGCCGGCCACCGGGATAAAGTCATGGTGAGGATCGTAACCCGGATTCTTCACGACCAGCGGCAGAATCGAGATCGTGTGGTCATGCGTCACGAACAGTGTCCTGCCGTCAGCCGGCGCCGCCTTGAGCGCCTGCGCTGCGATCTGGCCCCCCGCGCCGGCACGGTTCTCGACGATGACCGGCGCACCAAGCTGATCCTTGAGCTTTTCGGCGAGTATGCGCGCGATGGCATCGGTGCCGCCGCCGGGCGGGAACCCGACCAAGAGCCTGATTGCGGCGGTCTGCGCCTGGGCGAGACCGGCGAACAAGAGGGCACCAAGCGCCACCGCGAGGCGAAGATTCTGCCGGGTTCGCTGCCAGATTAAGCGATTCATCATGGGTTCCATTGAACAATTTCGGTTGCTATTATTGCCTTCATTCGAACATAAGTGCCGGCAACTGCCCTGGGGGGCGGCCTATTTTGCCGTTCCATGTCAAAATAGTCAAAGTCGATAAAACGCACAGGGGAAACGGTGAAGCTGAAAATCAGTCGCAGTTATACTTTTGTCGAAAACCGCATGCTCGAAGCCGGCAAGGCTGCGAAAATCCCGCTGCGCAAGGTGGCGGCGGTGCTGGTGGTGAAGAATCCCTATGCGGGCCGCTTTGTCAAAAACCTGAACCCGATGATAGAGGCGAGCGCGGCGCTCGGACGCGACCTCGCCGCAATGGCAGTGGCGGCATTGGCGCCCTACTCCGCGCAGAGCATAGGCAAGGCGGCGCTGGTCGGAATCTCAGGCGAACAGGAACACGGCAATGCGCTGCTCACCACCACGTTCGCCGAACCGCTGCGCGAGGCGCTGGGCGGCGGCAAAGCGTGGATTTCCTCCATGACCAAGGTCGGCGCGCCCGGCACTGCGATCGACATTCCGATGAACTGCAAGGACGCGCTCTACGTGCGTTCGCATTACGACGGCATGACGCTGACGCTGGCCGATGCGCCCATGCCCGACGAGATCGCGCTGATCCTGTGCCTGGCGAACCGCGGCCGTCTGAACGCGCGCGTCGGCGGCCTAGTCTACGCGCAGCTCAAAGGCGAGAACGGCCTCGTCTAGACCATGAAGACCGCAATCGTCAACCTCGGCCCCATTCTCAGCGGCGACTGGCGCGCCCCCTACGCCAGCGGCGACGCCATCCTGATGCAAGCCGGCAAGATCGTCGCAGTCGGATCGGTGTCGTCTGCGGCCGTGGCAGCGTGCGACGTCGTCATCGACGCCGACGGCGCGACCGCGATTCCGGGCCTGATCGACTCGCAGGTGCACAACACCTTCGGCGATTACACGCCGCGGCAGAAGACCGTGGGTTTTCTCGAAAGCTACGTGCACGGCGGCGTCACCAGCGCGATCAGCGCATCCGAAGTCCACGTGCCCGGGCGCCCCAATGATCCCGAAGGAGTGAAGGCGCTTGCCGTCGCCGCGATGAAGTGCTTCGAGCATTACCGCCCCGGCGGCATGCGCGTCTGGGCCGGCTCGATCATCATGGAGCCCGGGCTTACCGAAGCGGACTTCAGGGAGATCGCCGCAAAAGGCGTGTGGCTGGCGAAGGCCGGCTTCGGCGCCGTCAAGACGCCTTACGATTACGGACCGATGATCGCCTGGGCGAAGAAGCACGGCATGGTGACCATGGTGCACACCGGCGGCTCGTCCATCCCGGGTTCATCGGGCATCTGGGCCGACCACCTGCTCGCGATCCAGCCCGACGTGTCCTTCCACGTGAACGGCGGCCCGGTGGCGATGCCCGATGCCGACTTCCCGCGCGTCGTGAACGAAAGTACGATGGCGCTGCAGGTATGCACCGCCGGCAACCTGCGCACCACGCTGCTGCTCGGCGATCTGGTGCGCAAGGCCGGACAGTTCGACCGCTTTCTCATCGCCACCGACACGCCCACCGGCAGCGGCATCATGCCGCTGGGCATGCTCTACACCATCGGCCATCTCGCCAGCCTCTCCGACATGCCGGTGGAATGGGCGATCGCCGCGGCGACCGGGAACAACGCCCGCGTGTACCGGTTGAACTCAGGCTTCATTCAAGCGGGACGCGATGCCGACGTGGTGCTGCTCGATGCCTGCGTCGGCGGCTCGAAGGACAACGCTCTCGACGCGCTCCGCAACGGCGACATCCCGGCCGTGGCCGCGGTGGTCACCGACGGCGTGCCGCGCTTCGTCGGCCGCAGCCGCAACACCCCGGCGCCGATGCGCAATGTGCGCGTCGCCGAGTGCCGCGTTGCGCAGGATTATTCAGGCGCGGCACATTAGCCGCCGCGACTCGCATAGGAGCAGGAAATGCCACGACACCAGAACTATCTTCCGCGCGGCGTGATCCCCGCCGCCCTGTTGCCTTTCAACGAGGACTTTTCCATCGACGAGGCGTCCTACCGCTCGCACCTGCGCGACATCGCTTCCGTGGAAGGCATCTCCGCCATCACCATTAACGCGCATGCGTCGGAAGTCGCCTCCTGCAGCTTCGACGAACAGCAGCGCGTATTGGCTATCACAGAGGACGAAATCGGCGCACGCCTGCCCATCGTCAACGGCATCTACAGCGAAGGCCCGTTCGAAGCGGCGCGCCTGGCGAAGATGGCGCATGCCGGCGGCGCCTCCGCCCTGCTCGTGTTTCCGTCCGGCGTCTACACCTTCGGCCAGCGCCCGGAGATGGCAGTGGATTATTTCAGGCGCATTGCCGACGTGACCGACCTGCCGCTGATCCTGTTTCAGTATCCGCCCGCGGACGGCCAGGGCTATCCGCTCGCCACGCTCACCCGGATCATGGATGCCGTGCCCGGCGTGCGCGCGATCAAGGACTGGAGCGCGAACCCGCAGCTGCACGAGCGCCAGATACGCGTGCTGCAGTCGCGCACGCCGCCGGTCACGGTGCTGACGACGCACAGCGCCTGGCTCTTGAGTTCGCTCGTGCTCGGCTGCCATGGCCTGCTCTCCGGCAGCGGCTCGGTCATCGCCGAGCTGCAGGCGCAGCTCTATCGCGCGGTGCAGGCGAACGACCTCGCTACGGCGAGGAAATTGAACGACCGCATCTGGCCTACCGCCGAGGTATTCTATACCGAGCCCTGGGTGGACATGCACAACCGCATGAAGGAAGCGCTGGTGCTGCTGGGCCGCCTGCCGCGCGCCGTGGTGCGCCCGCCGCTGATGAAGCTATCCGCCGCGGAAATCGAGCGCATCCGGATGGCGCTGGTCGCGGCAGGTTTGCTCGCGGACACCGCAGTGGCGAAAAAGGAAGCGTCCTTGGTCTGACAGGGTGTTGAAAGAGGGTGCGACGCCCCCTCTTAGAATAATTGCCGCATCCAGCCGCCTGCGCGTCGGCGCAAAGGGCCGGGTCGGCCATTTGCGGTCGTTCGAAACTGGCGGCTTGACGGTCAGATACGCGGGCTCCATACTTTGCGCGGCAAAGCGTGGGGGAGTACATGCAGGCCAAACGATGCCGGCCGAACTGCCCGAGAATATAGGCGTCGATGTGTGGCGTGGTGCAGAAATCAGGAACGCAGGCCTTAACTCAATTGTCACATTAACGCCGAGGAGGATCATCATGAAACGCTTATCTGTCATCACCATGGGGTTGTTGGTTGTCGCATTTGCCGTTTTCGGCTGCGCCAGCCATCCGTATGGTTCAGGGTGGGTCACATTGATCGATGGCGACAAAGGATTGGAGAACTGGAACCGCATCGGCGATGCCAACTGGCGCGCCGAAAGCGGCGCCATCGTGGCCGACAAGGGCAAGGGCGGGTTTCTCGTCTCAAAGGACTCTTACAAGGATTTCGCGATCTATGCCGAGTTCTGGGCAGCAACCGATACCAACAGCGGCATCTTCTTCCGTGCTTCCAATCCCAATAAGGTCGGCGCCGACAGCGCCTACGAAGCGAACGTCTGGGACATACGCCCGAACCCGATTTATGGCACGGGCGCGATCGTCGACATCGCCGCGGTGCCGGTACCGATCCTCCACAAAGCCGGAGGCGGGTGGAATACCTACGAGATCCGCGCGCAAGGCACGGAATTGATCGTCAAGTTAAACGGGACTGTCACCGCCCACACGAACAACAGCAAGTTTGCCGGCGGACCGTTCGCGCTTCAGTATGGCGCCGGCGTCAAAGGCGCCACCGGCGGCCCCATCAAGTGGCGCAAGGTGCAAATCAAGCCGTTATAGCGCGCGCCAGCACCCGCGCCGGCGCGCCGTCGCAATCGGCGATGTTGAGCGGGCAGAACATGAACTCGGCGCGCCTGCCGGCAAGCGATCCGAGGTTGGTGACCTGCTCCGCGATCAGCACGCCGTCGGCAAGCAAGGCGCGGTGCACCGGCCAGATGAACCCTTCGGGCCGCCGATCCAGCGCCACGTCGGGCGTGGGCATGTCGACCGCGATGAGTTTGACTTTGCGCTGCACCAGCCATTCGGCCGCGGCGACCGAGAGGGAAGCGTGGCGGTCGTAGTCGGGGGTGCCGACGCGCCCGGCCGCGCCGGTGTCGATTGCGAGGATGTCGCCGGGCTCGAGCCGGGGTCGCATGCGCTCGAAATCGGCCGGTTCGATCAGGCCGTACAGCGGCAGTTCCATGCGCCAGACGACCCCTGCCCCCATCAGGCGCTCTAGCGGTATATCCTGGAACGCGGGGCCGTCGTTGTAGAAATGGCGCGGCGAATCCACGTGCGTGCCGGTGTGCACGATCATCTGCAGCTCGGTGATGTTGAGCGGCCGGTCGGGGATCGAGGCGATGCGCTCTATGCGCGGCGGCGGGAACGACGCGATGCGCGGCACCGCCGGCGACAACGGCCAGGTGAGGTCAATCCAGTCGCCGTCGGCAACGCTGGGCCTTGCCGCGGGAAAATCCATCCAGCCGCGCCAGCCGGTTCCGGCTTTGCTGCGGTCGCTATCGCACATGGGCTCTCCTTCGATATCGTTTGGCTGTCAGGAGTGCAGCCGCGACACCAGTTCGTTCACGTTGCGCGCCTCGGGCAAGGCGTAGATCGCGTCGAGCAGTTTGCCCGCGCCAGCGGGACTGAGCATCGTCGCGACGTTGTCGCGGAATTTCACTTCGATTTCGGCCGCGCTCAGGGGATCCTGCGGGTCGCCTTTCGGAAACAGCACGGTTTCCTGGAACGATTTCCCGTTTTTCAGGGTGATGGTCACGCGCGCCGGAAATTTGTCCGGGTAGAACTGGTTCAGCTCCGCGTCGGCGATCACCTCGGTGTTGGCGAGGACCGCGCGCACCAGCGGATCGTCGATGCGCGCCGGGGAAAACTGCGCCTGGGTCAGCTTGCCGTCGACGGCGGCGATCGCGATGCAGTAGGGCACGGAAACGCGCGCCGCCATGACCGTGGACACGTCCTTGTTGGAAAAGTGGCTCTTTACCGTGTTGTAGGTTTCGTTGGTGATGCGCGCGATCTGCATCGGGTCGATCGCGTGCTTTTGCACGAGCGCGAGCGTGGCCTGGATCGGCGCATGGCTCGCGAGGATCGAGGGAAAATACTTGAAGCCGTTCTGCAGGATCTCCCAGGTCGTGCCCAGGCCCTCGGTGAGCTTTTGCGGTTTCGGCTCGGTGGAGTAGGCGTTGAGATAGCCCTTCGGGTGCTCGAGGATGGAGGGCGGGCTGGTCGTTCCCATTTGTGCCAACTGCGCCGACAGGATGCCATTGAACGCAGCCTTCCCAGGATGAATACTCTTGGTCATGTCGCCCGATTCGAAGAAGGTATTCAGCCCGGCCGCCTGCGTGCCGGCCAGGCCCAGCGCGCGCTGCACGCCGCCGGCGTCGAGCGCCAGCGCCTTGGCCGCGCAGGCCGCGGCGCCGAAGGTGCCGTTGGTCGCGGTGGAATGCCAATAGCGGTAATGCGTGGGCATCACCGCCATGCCGACGCGCACCGCGACTTCATAGCCTGCGACCAGCGCCAGGATCAGCTCGCGCCCGGACAGTCCCTGGGTCTCGACCAGCGCCAGCGCCGGCGGCACGACCACCGAGCCGGTATGCAGCAGCGCGCGCTTGTGCGTGTCGTCGTTGTCGGCGGCGTTGGCGAGGATGCCGTTCGCGAGCGCCGCAAAAGCAGGCTGCGACTTCACGCCGGCAACACCGATCACCGAGGCGCCATCGACGCTGCCGTAGAGCTTGGCGATTTCCAGCGCAATGCGCGACTTTGCCGGGTCCTCGGTCCAGGCGCTCAGGGCGCAGCCCACGGTGTCGACGATGATGCGGCAGGCCTGATCGACCACGGCCTGCGGCAGATCCTCGTAGCGCAGGCGGGCGACGAATTCGGCCAGGGTGCGGGTTTCATTCATGAGCATTCACCTTTAGCTTGTCAGTCCGTCGTGAGAACCACCTTGCCTTGCACGCTGCCGCTCTTGACCAGCGCCAGCGCCTCGGCAAAGCGCGCGAGCGGAAAGCTGCGCATGATGCGCGGGCGGATCGCGCCGCTGGTGTAGAGCGCGAACAGTTCGGTCTGCACCCGGCGCACCCAGTCGGGCGTGCGCTCGCGGTAGTCGCTCCACTGCAGGCCGCTGACGGTCAAGTTTTTCACCAGCAGGTAGTTCACCTTCAGCTCGGGTATGCCCCCGGCGGCGAAGCCGATCACCACCATGCGCCCGCGCCAGGCCATGGCGCGCAGGCTCGCCTCGAACACCGCGCCGCCCAGAGGATCGAGCACGATATCCACGCCGCGCCCGCCGGTGAGCGCATGCACCTGCGCGCGCAGGCCCTCGCGCAAATCCGGCCGCGCCAGATCGATCACATGGTCGGCGCCGTTGGCGCGCGCGATGCGCCCGTGTTCCTCGTTGTCGACCCCGGCGAGCACGGTCGCGCCGAGCCCCTTGGCGATCTGTACCGCCGCGAGGCCGACGCCGCCTGCGGCGCCGTTCACCAGCACCGTCTCCCCGCGCCGGTACAGGCCGCGCTCGATCAGCGCGAAGTGGGCGGTCTGATAGACCAGGCCCATCGCCGCCGCTTCCTCGAACGACATCGCGTCTGGAATCACGTGACAGACCGCATCCTTCGCCGCCACCTGCTCCGCGTACGCGCCGTACTCCAGCTGCACCGCCACGCGGTCGCCCGGCTTGCAGTGCGAGGCCTTGCGGCCGACCGCGCGCACGATGCCGGCCGCGTCCTTGCCGGGCGAGAACGGCCGCGGCGGCAGGATCTGATACGTCCCGCCGATCACCAGCAGATCCGGGTAGTTGACCCCGATCGCCTTCACCTCGATCAGCACCTGCTCATCGCCGATCGCAGGCGCGGGCACCTCTTCGACGCGCGCCGTCTCCGGCGCGCCGTGCTCTCTCACCCAGACCGCCCGCATCTGCACTAGCCTCCGATCAGCGCGTTGTCTTCACCCAGCGCCGGATAGCCCAGCGCCGCCTCGCGGCGGAAGGCGGAAGCTACCGGCACCGGCAGCGCGGCGATGGCGCGCCCTTCCGCAGCGAGTCGCTGCGCGAACAGTCCGCGCGCGACGAAATGCGGATCTGCGAGCGCTTCTTCGGCGCTGGCGACGATCGCGCAGCAAACGTCCTTGCCCGCAAACGCCTCGCGCCATTGTGCGGAAGTCCGGGATGCGACGCACCTGGCGACCGCTTCGCGGCTGCCGCGCGGGTCGCGCGCGTCGTCGCGCCATTGCGCATCGAGACCGATCGCAGTGCAGAAACTGTCCCAGAACTTCTGCTCCAGCGGCGCCGCGGCGAGAAACCTGCCGTCCTGCGTGCGGTAGATCTGATAGCGCGGCGAGCCGCCCGTGACCAGTTCGCCGCCGGGGCGCGGCCATGCGCCCGCCGCCAGCCCGTTGCCCAGGGCCCAGTACATGAAGGTGAACAGGTTGTCCGCCATGGCGACGTCGAGCCTGCGGCCGCGGCCCGTGGTCTCGCGCTCGCGCAACGCCAGGAGGATGTTGATCATCGCCGGATAAGTGCCGCCGGCGATGTCGGCGATCAGCGCCGGCGGCACGATCGGCGCGCCGTCGGCGCCCGCCGCGAGCCCGAGCAGGCCAGCCTCGGCGACATAGTTCAGGTCATGCGCCGCCACCTGCGCCCTGGGTCCGGACTGGCCGTAGCCGGTGATGGCGCAATAGACGACGCGCGGGTTGATCGCGGCCAGTGCATCGTAGCCCAGACCGAGCCGGTCCATCACCCCGGGCCGGAATTGCTCGACCACCACGTCCGCGCGCTGTATCAGTGGCCGCAATCTTGCCAGGGCGTCCGGCGCCTTGAGGTCCAGTGCGACCGAGCGCTTGCCGCGGTTGAGCAGCGCGAAGTTCACGCTGGAAAGACCGAATTTAGGCTGGTAGGAACGCATCTCGTCGCCCGCGCCGGGGCGTTCGATCTTGATCACTTCGGCGCCCGCCTCCGCCAGCAGCAGCGTCGCCAGCGGTCCCGGCAGCAGCGTGCTGAAGTCGAGCACGCACACGCCCGCGAGCGGCTGGCTCATGCCGCCTCCTTGCCGCCGTCTCGAGCGCAGACACCGCATTGTCGGCGTCCGCGGGCAATCGCGGCCGGTCGCATCCCCGCTTCGCGGGGCCCCTGCTCCCTGCTCATGCCCCGCTCTTCTTCATAAAGCTGCGGCCGATCAGTTGGCGGTGAATCTGGTTGGTGCCCTCCCAGATCTGGGTGATCTTGGCGTCGCGCATCAGGCGCTCGACGCGATAATCCTTGCAGTAGCCGTAGCCGCCAAAGAGCTGCACCGCCTCGGTGGCCATGCGCATCGCCAGGTCGCTCGCGCGCAGTTTCAGCATCGACGCCTCGATGCCGATGTCGTCCTCCCCCGCGTCGACCAGGGCGCCCACGTGCCAGAGCCAGCGCTCGCACAGGGCGAGTTCAGACGCGAGATCGGCGAGCATGAACTGTATGCCCTGGAACTCGATGATGCGCCGCCCCGACTGGCGCCGCTCGTTTATATAGGCGATGGCGTCCTCGAAGGCGGCGCGCGCGATGCCGAGCGCGTGCGCGGCGACACTGGGGCGCGATTTGTTGAGCGAGGCGAGCAGGATCTTGAGACCGTCGCCGGGCGCGCCCAGCAGATTCGCGCGCGGCACGCGGCAGTTGTCGAAGGACAGTGCCGCCGTGCTCGAGGCGCGCAGCCCGAGCTTGTCTTCGGTGCGCAGCACCGACAGGCCGGGCGTGCCCTTTTCCAGCACCAGCGCAGAGATCGATCCTTTGGCGTCGGCGATTTCGCCCCACTTGCCGAACACCAGCAGCAGATCGGCGACGTCGCCGCTGGTGATGAAGATCTTGCTGCCGTTCACCACGATGTCCTCGCCCTGCGGCTCGAACCTGGTCTTCATGCCGGTGGCGTCGCTGCCGGCCGAAGCCTCGGTGATCACCAGGGATACCAGGCCCCCTTCGGCCACGCGCGGCAGCAGGCGCTGCTTCTGCTCTTCGCTGCCAAAGGTGATCACCGGCTTGATCCCGTGGAAGCTGGTGGCCCAGATGATGCCGGTGGAGGCGCAGGCCTTGCTGATCTCGCGCACGCAGGCAAGATAGGCGCTGTAGGACATGGGCGCGCCGCCGTAGGCCTCGGGAACGAACATCGCGTTCAGCCCGAGTGCGTTGATCGCCTTGACATTGTCCCAGGGAAACTCGGCCGATCGATCGTAGTGCCCGGCGCGCGGCGCAAGCTGCGTGCGCGCCAGGTTCTGCACGCTCGCGAGCAGCATGCGCTCCTCTTCGGGCAGCTTGAGGCTCGCATCCAGGCGTTCAAAGGTGTTCATAGGCTTTCCCCGTGCTCCTGTCAGTGCGCGATGCTCTGCGCGCCGTCGATGTAGATCGTCTCGCCGGAGAGAAAGCGCAGGTCCTCGCGGAAGAGGGCCGCCACCAGCCGCGCGACCTCGTCCGCGCTGCCCGGCTCGCCGCGCGGAATGCGCTTGTCCAGATACGCGCGCAGCGGCCCCGCGGCCATCATCTCGCGGTTCAGGTCGGTGACGATGTAGCCGGGCGCGACGTCGACCACGCGTATGTTCTCGGCCGCCCATTCGACCGCGAGACAGCGCGTGATCGCCCCGACCGCGGCCTTCGAGGCGCAGTAGGCGAGGTTGCGCTTGACCCCGAGCTTGTCGAAAAACGAACCGATGTTGACGATCAGCCCGCCGCCGGCGCGCACCAGATGCGGATATGCGGCGCGCGCGACCGTGAACACCGCCGTCGCATTGATGGCCATCACGCGCTCGTAATCCGCGGTCGCCAGTTCCGCGCTTTTTGCATCGGTGTGCAGACCGGCGTTGTTGACCAGGCCGACCAGGCCCCCTGCCCCCTCGGCGGCGCGCGCCAGCGCTGCGGCAACCGCGGCTTCGTCCAACACGTCGCAACGTATCGGCACGAGCTGCTCGCGCAGGGCGCTGTCCGCTCCCGTTTCGGTCACGCCGCCGCTGCGCGTGAGGCAGGCGACGCGGTAACCCGCGCGCGCCAGTGCCAGCGCGATCGCGGCGCCTATGCCGCGGTTGGCGCCGGTGACGGCGATGGTTCCCGTGTTCCCGTCCATGGCCGCCTCAGCGATCTTTGAATTGCGGCTTGCGCTTTTGCATGAACGCGTTCATGCCTTCGACCGCGTCCTCGGTCTGGAACGCGAGCGTATTCAGATCCGCCTCCAGCTTCAGCCCCTCGTGCAGCGGCACGTCGAGCGCGCGTTTCACGGCGTCGCGCGCAAGTTTCAAGGCCGGCAGGCCGTAGGCGCTGAAGCTGCGGGCGAACGCCATCGCGCCGGCGACCACATCGCCTTCGATTACGCGGTGCACCAGTCCGATGCGCTGCGCCTCTTCGGCGTCCACGGTACGCGCGCTCATGATCAATTCCAGCGCCCTGGCCTCGCCTATCACGCGCGGCAGGCGTTGCGTGCCGCCGTAGCCGGGTATCAGTCCGAGCTTGATTTCCGGCAGCCCCATTTTTGCGTTCGGCGCGGCGACGCGAAAGGTGCAGGCGAGCGCAAGTTCCAGCCCGCCGCCGAAAGCGTAGCCGTTGATGGCCGCAACCGAAGGTATGGGCAGGTCATCGAGGCGCGCGAGCACCGCCTGGCCGAAAGCCGCGTCGCGCCTCTGCTCGGCGAGGCTGCGGCCGGTAAGTTCCTTGATGTCGGCGCCGGCGCAAAACGCTTTGGTGCCGGCGCCAGTTATGACCAGCGCGCGCGCATCGCTCGCCGCGACCTGGTCGAAGGCCTGCGCGAGCTCGCGCAATACCTGGGCGGACAGCGCATTGAGCGCCTCCTGCCGGTCCAAGGTGATCAATGCAAATTCTTCCTGGCGCGTCAGTTGTACGCTCATGCTGGCTATACCTGTTGGTGGCTAATTCGGTTGGCCGGCCGCGCGGAAGCGGCAAGGGGTGGGTTGGATGCGGCTCTCCTTGGCCCAGACGACAAGCTCGCGCTTGAGCGTCTTGCCCGAAGCCGTGGTCGGAAATTCCTGCATCACCAGATAGAACTCGGGCATGTCGTACTTGGACAGGCCCGCCGCATCCAGATGGGCGAGCATCTCCTCGGCGCTCGGCCCCGGCTGCGTGCGCGCAATGATCGCGAGGCAGACCTGTTCGCCCAGGCGCTCATTCGCGACCGGAAACGCCACCGCCTTGGACACGCCGGGATGCCGGTGCGCCAGGTCCTCGATGCGCGCCGGGTAGATATTGTGCCCACCGCGTATGATCAAGTCCTTTTTGCGCCCCACCACCTCCAGATTGCCGTTCGCGTCGAAGCGGCCCAGATCGCCGCTCATGAACCAGCCCTGCGCATTGAACGAACCCTCGGTCGCGCCCTGGTTGCCGAAGTAGCCCAGTGTGAGCAGTGCGCCGCGCCCGCCGATCTCGCCGATCTCGCCCTGCACCACCTCGATATCCGGATTGTCCTGGCGCCAGAGCTTGATTTCGTAGCCGCTGCAGGCGCGCCCGCAGGTGGAAACGATGGTGTCGGCATCGTCGCTGGGCAGGGTGTATTGGTGCGAGCCGTTTTCGGTCATGCCGTAGACGTTCTGCGGCTTGATGCCGATGCCGAGGAAGTTCGCCGCCAGATCGCGCGGTATGGCTGCCCCCGCCATGTAGAACACCTTGACCCGGCCCAGCGTCTTGTGCCCGCGCCGGCGCATCAGGGCAAGGGTGTCGATCGCATGCGTGGGCACGCCCATGACATAGGTGGCCCCGGTGTCGGCTATCCAGTCGATGACGTCTTTGTCGGATGGCAGGTCGTTCAGCACCATTTCGAATCCGGCCACCAGCGCCTGCGACAGGCCGACGTTGGCGATATGGTGGGATGTGGGGCTCAGGCTCAGGAGCACCGCAGCGGCGTCGTGCCCCCAGTCGCGCACCATGGCGCGGCCGTTGGCGAGCAAGGTGTTGTCCGAGTGCATCACCCCCTTCGGCGCGCCGGTGGTGCCGGAAGTGAACGCGAGGTAGGCGACCTTGTCCGGATTCAGGTCGGGCGCCAGGCTGGCCGACCCGGCGGCGCGCTGCGGCGGAAACGCCTGGCCCCCCGGGGGCGTCGCCGGTTCTCCTCGCGGCGCCAGACGGTAGACGCGGCGCATGCCGGGCAGCAGCGCCGCCTCGGCGAAGATGTCGCGCCGCGCGGCATCGGCGCCGTAGCCGGCCTGCGCCAGCAGCGCCGCGGACTCGATGCGCGCGAGCAGTTCCAGCACCTCGCCGGTGGTGTAGTTCTGGTGCATGGACGGATTGCACACATAGCCGTTGCGCGAGCAGGCGAGCAGTATCACGATCGCCTCCGCCCGGCTTGGGACCCAGACCGAAACCCGCTGACCGCGCCTTACCCCGGCCAGATGCAGATCCTCGGCCACGTTGTCCACCCACGCGAGCAGCTCGCTCCAGGTAAGCCGGTGCACCGCGTCGCGCAGCGCAAATGCCGCCGGGCGCGAACCCGCGTGCTCGCGCAGCAGCGAGTACAGCGTATCCTCCCGCCACAACCCTTCGGCGTAGTAGGCGCGTGCAGTCTGCGGGTCGTGCAGCGTAAGAATGGTGCTCACCCTGCCCCCGCCGTCTAGTGGCCGAATTTTTCCGGGTCCGGCTTGCGCCGCCCGGCAAACGCCTGCGACAGCTCGTGCGATTCGTCGGACTCCAGATAGCCGCGCAGCAACAGGTCGTGCGCCATGCGCGCCAGACCCGCCACGCCGCCGTGGCGCGCGTTGAACGCCGCCTTGACCGAAGCCAGGGCGAATGCGCCGCGCTCGGCGACTTCGAGCGCCATCGCGCGCGTAGCGGTCGCGAGCTCGGCGTCGGGCACGATCTTGTTGATCAGCCCCAACTGCAGCGCTTCGGCCGCGCTCATCTTCGGATTGCGAAACCAGATGTCCTTGGCGCGCTTTTTGCCGACCAGGTCTTCCAGGTACCAGGTGCCATAGCCCGCATCGAAGCTGCCCATCATCGGCCCGACCTGGCGGAACACCGCGCTCTCCTTGGCGATGGTGAGGTCGCACACCATCTGCAGCACATTGCCGCCGCCGACGGCGTAGCCGTTGACCGAAGCGATCACCGGTTTTTGCAGCCGGTCTATGCTCTCGTACATCTCCAGCGTTGGCAGCGTGCCGGCGTAGAGCATGGTCTTCTCCATGCCCTCCTTGCGCCCGCCGATGCAGAAAAAGCGCTCGCCCGCGCCGGTGAGCACGATCACCCTGGTGCGCGTCTCGCGCCGGATGTCGTTGATGCAGTCGCGAATTTCATGGCACATGCGCGGCGTGAACATATTGCCGTCGTCCGGGCGGTTGAGCGTGATGGTTCCTACGGGTCCGTCTTCTGCGTAAAGAATTTCCTCATATCCCATGGCTTCCCCTTAGATGATTTGTTGTTCGCGCAATCCGGCGATGTCCGCGTCGGTGAGTTCCAGCAGCTCGCGCAGCACCGCGTCCGTATGCTCTCCCAGGGCCGGCGGCGGCGAGCGGTAGGTTTCGCACGAGTCGTTCACGCGTATGCCCAGGCCCACTTGCGGGATATGGGTTCCGAACGCAGGCACGGAATATAACATCCCGCGCGCGTGCAGCTCGCGGTCGGCAGCAACCTCGTCCAGGCGGTTGATCGGACCGGCGGGTACGCGCTGTTGCGCGAACAGGTCCAGCCAATCCTGGCGCTTGCGCTGCCGCAGCACCGATTGAATCCGCGCGACGATCTCCGCGCGCGCCTCGCGCCGGTCCTTGTTCGTGCGAAAACGCGCCTCGGCGCCGTAGTCCGGATCGCCCACCGCGGCCCAGAAGCGGCGCCAGATGCCGTCGTTGCCGAGGCCAAGCGTGATCGGCTCGTCCGCGGTATCGAAGCTCTGATACACGGCGACCACGCTGTCACGCGCGCCGGAGCGCCGCGGCAGCTCGCCCGAGCCCAGAAACGGCACCAGCCGCGGCGCCATGAAGCGCGTCATGCTTTCGACCATGGAAATGTCGATCGCACAGCCCTTGCCATCGACGCGACGCCGATACAGCGCGGCCGCGACCGCCATTGCCGCATCCATGCCCGCGAGCAGGTCGGCGGCGGGCGTGCCCACTTTCTGCGGCGGCCCGGCGGCCTCCCCGGTGAGGTCCATGACTCCGCTGTACCCTTCAGCGATCAGGTCGTAGCTGGGAAGGTCGCTGCGAGCGCCTTGAACGCCGAATCCGGTTATGGATACGTGCACCAGGCCAGGGCGTAGTGCCGACAGCGTGGCGTAATCTATCCCCAGCTTGCGCTGGCCGCGCACGACCTGGTTGGTCACGACCACATCGTGCCGGGCCACCAGGGCGTGCAGCAATTCGCTGCCCTGCGGCGTGCTGAAATTCAGGGTAAGGCTGCGCTTGTTGCGGTTTACCGCGAGGAACCACAGCGATTGCTGCGCAAGGAACGGTGGCCCCCAGCCGCGGCTGTCGTCGCCCTCGCGCCGCTCCACCTTGATTACGCTGGCGCCGAAGTCGGCCAGCAGCAGGGCCGCATAGGGGCCGGCGATGGAGGTGGTCAGATCGAGCACGCGCACGCCCTCGAGCAGGCGAATCGGATCCCGGTCCGAACCGTCCTTTTGCGGCAACTGGCTCAGCGGCAGCATGCGATCGGCGTCCTGCGCTTGCGCTTCCGGTCCTACTTGAACGGATGCCTTATGACGATGGTTTCCTTGCGGTCAGGCCCGGTGGAAACCATCGCCACCGGCACGCCGCAGATCTGCTCCAGCCGCGACAGATAGGCGCGCGCATTGGCCGGCAGCGCTTCCAGTTGCTTCAGCCCCAAGGTGCTTTCCGACCAACCCGGCATTTCCTCGTAGACCGGGACACAATCATTTGCGGCATCGGCACCGGCCGGGAAAATGTCCAGCGCCTTGCCGCCGACGCGGTAGCCGACCCCGAGCTTGATTTTCTCCATGCCATCGAGCACATCGAGTTTGGTGATGCACAATCCGGACACGCCACTGATCTGAATCGAGCGCTTGAGCACTGCGGTATCGAACCAGCCGCAGCGGCGCGGCCTGCCCGTGACCGAGCCGAATTCATTGCCTTTCTGGCGCAATCGTTCACCCGTCGCATCCTGGAGTTCGGTCGGGAACGGCCCGCTGCCGACGCGGGTCGAATAGGCTTTGGCGATGCCGAGCACATAGTGCAGCATTTGCGGACCGACCCCGGCGCCGCCGGATGCGGCACCCGCGACACAACTGCTCGACGTGACGAAAGGATAAGTGCCATGGTCGACGTCGAGCAGCGAACCCTGCGCGCCCTCGAACAGCAGGTGCTGCCCGGCCGCGGACGCGCGGTAGAGTTCCGAGGACACATCGGCGACCATCGGCGCCAGGCGCTGCGCGAATCCGAGCGCATCGTCATGGGTTTTCTGATAGTCGACAGGCTGCGCCTTGAGATAGTGTTGCAGCACGAAGTTGTGGAAATCGAGCACCTCGCGCAGCTTCTCGGCAAAACGCTGCGGATTGAACAGGTCCTGCAGGCGTATCGCGCGCCGCGCCGCCTTGTCCTCGTAGGCCGGGCCGATGCCGCGTCCGGTGGTGCCGATCTTGTCCGCGCCCTTGGCCGCTTCGCGCGCCTGGTCGATGGCCACGTGATACGGCAGGATCAGCGGACAGGCGCCCGAGATGCGCAGGCGGTTCATGACGGCGACACCGGCCGATTCCAGCTCGTCGATCTCCTCCAGCACCGCCGAAGGCGACAGCACCACGCCGTTGCCGATATAGCAGGCCACGCCCTCGCGCAGGATGCCGGAAGGAATCAGCCGCAGTATCGTCTTCCTGCCGTTGATCACCAGCGTATGCCCGGCGTTGTGCCCGCCCTGGAAACGCACCACGCCCTGCGCATGGTCGGTAAGCCAATCGACGACCTTGCCCTTGCCCTCGTCACCCCACTGGGTGCCGACCACTACCACGTTCTTTGCCATGCTCGATCCAAGAAAAGAGAATTAGGGATGCTGCGCCGTGACCGCGGAAAGCGCTGCAAGAAACCGGCCGGTCGAGTCGGTTGGATACGCGCTGATCCATGCCAATTCGCAGCTCTAGATTTTTCTAATCTGCCATTTGCCTTTCTGCTTGAAAAGTTCGCGCTCGCAGCGCCCCTCGTCGCCTTCGATCTCGTGTCCGGGCAGATCCTGGATAACCACCTCGCCCGTCCGGCGCAGTTCGGCCATCGCGTCCTCCAGCGCCGCATCCATTGCGCGCGGCGCGCGGATGCAGCCTGGCGCAGGCGCGGCGGGCGCGAGGCGCGCCAGCTCCAGCAAATACAGGGTGAAACCGGTCGCCGGCCGCGCACGGCCGAACGCCTTGCCGACGCCGTCGTAGCGTCCGCCAAGGGCGATGGCATTGGGCAGCCGCGCACAGTACGCGGCGAACGCGACGCCGCTGTGATAATGGTAGCCGCGCAAGTCGGCCAGGTCGATGCTCACCGGAATTTCCTCCATCGCGGTAAGGCGGTCGAGGTCGGCAAGCGCGCGCGCGATCTCGGCGTACTTCGGCAGTTCGCGCCGCGCGCGCGCGATCACTTCGCGGCCGCCGTACAGTTCCGGCAGCAGCAGGACTGCGCGGCGTGTCGCCTTGTCCAGTCCGCCGGTCAAGACCTGCAGGGCCGAGACATCCTTGGCCTGGAGAGCGGCAAACAAATCGGATTCCAATCCGGGGCCGACGCCGCCGCGCTGCGCCAGCGCGCGAAACACCGCCACATGTCCGATGTCCAGGCGCACCTCGGGCAGCCGGCACAGCTTCAGCGCCAGCGCCAGCAGCCGCTGTATTTCCAGGTCGCTCTCGATGCCGGCGTGACCGTAGATCTCGGCGCCGATCTGCAGCGGCTCGCGCGTGGACGTGAGCCCGGCGGGCAGCGTGTGCAACACCGAGCCGCAGTAACACAGCCGGGTCACACCCTCGCGATTGAGCAGATGCGCGTCGATGCGCGCCACTTGCGGCGTGATGTCGGCCCGCAGGCCCATGGTGCGTCCGGACAGCTGGTCCACCAGTTTGAACGTGCGCAGGTCCATGTCGTGGCCGGTGCCGGTCAGGAGCGACTCGGTGTACTCCAGCAGCGGCGGCATGACCAGCTCGTAGCCATGCACGCGGAACAGCTCCAGCAGCTGTGCGCGCAACGACTCTATCCGGCGCGCCTCCGGCGGCAGGATGTCCTCGATGTATTCGGGCAGGACCCAGTTACGCATGAACGATCGCGGGGTGCGGGAAGCAGGCAGCGAGCGGTGAAACCCCGGCCATGCTTTCGGTTTCGCTCCTCACCCTCTGCTCCTCACTTCGCAAATATCAACAGCAACAAACCCGCGAGCATCGACGTCAGTCCGAAAAACCGGATCTGCCCGTCGCTGAACTGGATGATGCGGCGAAAGGTTTCGCGCCACTGCGCCGGGAACAGGAACGGCAACACACCTTCAATCACCAGCATCAACGCAAACGCCATGAGGAAAGTGCTCGCCATCCCACGGCTCTCCCGTGAACGCTACTTGCTGCCTTTGCCGGCGCCTTTGAGGTACTTGAAGAACTCCGAATTAGGCTCCAGCACCAGCAGGTCGCTGCGGTCCTTGAAACTCGAACGGTAGGCTTCGAGGCTGCGGTAGAAGGCGTAAAACTCGGCATTCTGGCTGTACGCTTGTGCATACGCCGCCGCGGCCTTGGCATCGCCCTCGCCCTTGAGGCGCTGCGCTTCCTTGTAGGCGTTGGCGATGATCACCTCGCGCTCCTTGTCCGCCTCGGCGCGGATGCGTTCGGCCTCGCTGAAACCCTCTGAACGCAGCTGGTTGGCCACGCTCTTTCTCTCCGCGTCCATGCGCTTGTACACCGATTCGCTCACCTCCTGCGGCAGATCCACCCGCTTCAGGCGCACGTCGATGATCTCGACCCCTATTTTCTTCGCGTCCTGATTGGCGCGTTCGCGCACGCTTGTCATGATGGTGTCGCGGTCCTCCGACACCACTTCGTGCACCGTGCGCTTGCCGACCTCCTCGCGCAGCGTCGCATTGACAGTCTGCGAAATGCGCGTCTGCGCCTGCGCCTCGTCGCCGACGCTGATGTAGTACTGGCGCGCGTCGTTGATTTTCCATTTCACGAACGTGTCCACCAGCAGGTTCTTCTTCTCCGAGGTGATATAGCGCTCGGCGTCGGGCGTGTCCAGCGTGAGGATGCGCGCGTCGAAGTAGCGCACGTTCTGGATCAGCGGCCACTTGAAATGCAGTCCGGGGGTCGCGATGACTTCCCTCACCTCGCCCAACTGGAACACGATGGCGCGCTCGCGCTGGTCCACGGTGAAAAGCGACATGCTCGCGAGCACCACCAGCGCCAGCGCGCCGGCGAGTATTATTCCCAGGCGATTGTTCATGGCCGGACCTCCCGCTCACGCCCGCGCAGCGCGTCGCGCGAGCGCGCCGCGGAATCCGGATTCGGCGTCGGATCGACCAGCGTCTGCGGGGACGATGCCGTCGTCCCGGTCAACCCACCCGCCGACATTTGCATGATCTTGTCCAGCGGCAGGTACAGCAGGTTGCCGCCGCCCTTGGCGTCGAGCAGAATCTTGCTGGTGCTGCTCATGATCTGCTGCACCGTCTCGATGTACATGCGATCGCGCGTCACCTGCGGCGCCTTGTTGTACTCGGCCAACACCTGCTTGAAGCGGCTCGCCTCGCCCTCGGCGTTGGCGAGCACGCGCTGGCGGTAGCCTTGCGCCTCCTCGGTCAGGCGCGAGGCGGCGCCACGCGCTTTGGGCACGACGTCGTTGAAATAGGCCTGGCCCTCGTTCTTCTGCCGCTCCAGATCCTGCTTGGCCTTGACCGCGTCGTCAAATGCGGCCTGCACCTGCTCCGGCGGCTGCGCGTTTTGCATGGTCACGCGGCTGATCGCGACACCGGTCTTGTAGCGGTCGAGGATGTCCTGTATCAGCTTCTGCGCCCTGGTCGACACTTCCTCGCGCCCTTCGTACAATACAAAGTCCATCTTGCTCGCGCCAACGACCTCGCGAAACGCAGTCTCGGCCGCCTGCAGCACGGTGTCATCGGGGCGCTTGTTGTTGAACAGGTAATCCAGCGGATCCTTCAGCGTGTACTGCACGGCAAACTGGATATCGATGATGTTCTCGTCGTCGGTGAGCATGATCGATTCCTTCAGCACCTTGGTCTTGACGGTGTTGCGGTAACCGACCTCCACGGTGCGCACCGAGGACAGATTGACGATCTCGTGCGACTGGAACGGAATAGGCAGACGCCAGCGCAGCCCCGGACTGGTGAGTTCGGAATATTTGCCAAAGGTAAACACCACACCGCGCGCCTTCTCATCGACGGTATAGAAGCCGCTCGCCAGCCACACCACCAGCGCCAGAATGACCAGCATGCCCGCGCCGCCGCCGATCTGGCGCATGCTCGGCGGCCGCACCGAGGTACCGCCGCCGCCGCCTTTCCCGCCGAGCACGCCGTTCAGCTTCTGATTGAAGTTGCGCCACAATTCGTCCAAGTCGGGCGGCCCGCTGCCCCCGCCCTTCTTGCCCCATTGCGGGTCATTAAGTGACATATGTATCCTTATGATGATGCTCCGGTTCCCGATTGGTTGCTGCGCACTTTTTCGCGGCTGCGACTTCGGCCAGGGCAGTCCGGAGAAAATCCAGGCCGGCGCCGGTCTTCGCGCTCAAGCTGACTCGGCAGATTTTACCATACTCGTCACGCTCCAATCCCGGCAAAACCGGCGTCAGATCGATCTTGTTCCACACCAGCACCTGCGGGATGGCGTCCGCGCCGATCTCGGCGAGCACTGCGTTGACGGCCGCTATCTGCGGCTCGCGCGCGCCGCTCGAGGCGTCGACCACGTGCAGCAGCAGATCGGCATGGATGGTTTCCTCCAGCGTGGCACGAAAAGACGCCACCAGACCGTGTGGCAGATCGCGGATAAAGCCCACGGTGTCCGACAACACCAGATTGCCCGTCGCCTCCAGATACAGCCGCCGCGTAGTCGTGTCGAGCGTGGCGAACAACTGGTCGGCGGTGTAACTGCCGGCATGCGTAAGCGCGTTGAACAGCGTTGACTTGCCCGCGTTGGTGTACCCGACCAGCGATACCGACAGCACCTCGCCGCGCACCCGTGCCCGACGCTGCACATCGCGGCGGCGCCTGAACTGCGCGAGTTTGTCCTTGAGCACCTTGACACGGTTGCCGATCAGGCGCCGGTCGACCTCGATCTGCGTCTCACCCATCCCGCCGAGAAATCCGCGCCCGCCGCGCTGGCGTTCAAGGTGCGTCCAGCCGCGCACCAAACGCGTGGACGCATACTCGAGTTGCGCCAGTTCGACCTGCAGTTTTCCCTCGTGACTGCGCGCGCGCTGCGCGAAAATGCCGAGAATCAGGCCGGTGCGGTCCAGAACGGGGCAGTCCAGTTTCTGTTCCAGATTGCGCTGCTGCGCCGGGGAGAGTTCGTGGTTGAACACCACCACCACCGCATTGTGCTCGCGCACTGCGGCCGCTATCTCCCCCACCTTGCCCGAACCTGCATAGAGAGCCGGGTCGGGCCGCTGCCGCTTGCCCTGGATCAGGGCGCGCGGCTTGAGGCCGGAACTCTCGACCAGCAGCCGCAACTCGTCCAGGCTCTCGCTATAGCCGTCGGCGCCGAAATCCAGGCCGACCAACACGGCCGCATTGGCGCGCCCGGGGCGCTCAGACATCGTGCGCGCCGGTGGCCGCAGGCCGATCGGGCTCAGTTATCGGAAGCAGGATGTTCGTAGGAAATAGTCACGGCGCGCGCCGGTACCACGGTGGAGATCGCGTGCTTGTAGACCATCTGCGTAACCGTGTTTTTCAGCAGCACCACATACTGGTCGAAGGATTCGACCTGGCCCTGAAGCTTGATGCCGTTGACCAGATAGATAGAGACCGGCACGTGCTCCTTGCGCAGCGTGTTCAGAAACGGGTCTTGTAACAACTGCCCTTTAGTGCTCATCGTGCCCCCCACAACTTTGTTGTTGAACCGCCACTGTAATTGATTTCTCTATCATTTTCCACTACCGAATGCAGATTGGGGCGGCCTGCTACTTTTTCAAGTAAGGATTGGTCGAGGTCTTGAATTGCACTTTCAGCGGCGTTCCCTGCAGCGAGAACTCCTCGCGAAAGCGCCCCTCCAGATAACGGCGGTAGCTCTCGGGCACGGCATTGAGCGCATTGCCGTGAATGACGATCAGCGGCGGATTCATGCCGCCCTGGTGGGCGTAGCGCAGTTTGGGCCGGGTCAGCCCCTTGCGCGGCGGCTGCTGCCGCTCTACCGCGTCGATCAGCACGCGCGTGAGGCGCGGTGTCGACAGTTTGGTCATGGCGGCGCGATAGGCCTCATCGATCGAAGGCAGCAAACCCGCGAGGCCGCTGCCGTCCAGGGCCGAAATGAAATGAAAGCGCGCGAAACCGAGGAACCCGAGCTTGCGTCCCAGATCGCGCTTGACGCACTCGCGCCGGTAGTCGTCCAGGCCGTCCCATTTGTTGACGGCCACCACCAGCGCGCGCCCTTTCTCCACGACGTAGCCGGCGATGTGCGCGTCCTGGTCCGAGATCTCCGCCTGTGCGTCCAGCACCAGCACCACCACGTTGGCCTGGTCCACCGACTGCAGGGTCTTGATCACGGAAAACTTCTCCAGCGACTCGAACACCTGGCCGCGGCGCCGCAGCCCGGCCGTATCGATCAGGGTATAACTCCTGCCGTTGCGCTCGAACGGGACTTCGATGCTGTCGCGCGTGGTGCCCGGCTGGTCGAACGCGATCACCCGGTTCTCGCCCAGCAGGGCGTTGATCAGGGTCGACTTGCCGACGTTGGGTCGGCCGATGATGGCGATGCGCGGATGGTCCGGCGCCGGCTCTTCCTCGGGCTCCTGCTCGAACCCGGCGAGCGCGAGATCGACGAGGTCGCCCACGCCTTCGCCATGCGCGGCCGAGATCGCGTAGGGCTGGCCCAGCGCGAGTTCGTGGAATTCGGCCGTGACCACGCCGGTATTCATGCCTTCGGCCTTGTTCACGGTGAGCAACACCCGCCGCCCCGTCTTGCGCAGCATGACGGCAATATTGCGGTCCTGCGGCGCCAGCCCCTGGCGCACGTCGACCATGAACAGAATCACGTCGGCCTCGGCGATGGCCTGCAGCGTCTGCTTCGCCATCTCGTGCAGAATGCCGTCTTTCGCCACCGGCTCGAAGCCGCCGGTGTCCACTACGAAAAACGGTCTGCCACCCACCCGTCCTTCGCCGTAATGGCGATCGCGGGTCAGCCCCGGAATGTCGGCCACGAGCGCGTCGCGGCTGCGTGTGAGCCGGTTGAACAGCGTGGACTTGCCGACGTTGGGGCGGCCGACGATGACTAGCGTGGGTTTCATGCGTACCGGATCAAGCGCAACAGCGCGGGGGCAGGAATGCGATCAAACGCTCTTCTCCCGGCGCACCCTGCGTTCTCGCGTTGAGCGCACGTTCTATTGCGTGCTGAAGGCATACAGCCCGCCGTTGCGGGTCTGTATCAGAAAGCCGCCGTTGGGCAGGCTGACCGGATTGGTGCTAACCGGACTGCCGTCGGTCGCCACGCGGCCGACGAACGCGCCGGACTCGCGCGCAAGAAAATGCACATGGCCCTGGATATCGGCGACCACGATCTCGCGCCCCAGGGCGAGCGGCGCCGACAGGTTGCGCAGGCGCAGCTTGTCCTGCCGCCACAGGCTGCTGCCGCTCGCGCGGTCGAGCGCGTGCACCGCGCCTTTGTCGTCGCTGACGAAGGCGTAGCGCGCATCCAGCGCCAGCCCGGATGTGCTCGACATCTCGCGCCCCCACAGGGCCTGGCCATGGGCAAGGTCGAAGCAGCCGAGGCGGCCCTGATAGGCGACCGCGCAGACCTCGCGCCCTTCGACCGCGGGCAGCCCGATTACGTCGGTGACCCGCTCCAGCTCGGTGGTGCCGCGCGGCAGGGCGACAGTGGCCTCCCAGCGCACCGCGCCATTGGACAGATTGATCGCGACCAGCTTGCCGCCGGCAAAACCCGCATAGACCACGCCTGCGGAAATGGCAATTCCGACCGGCGAGCGCACCGTCAGCGCGGGCGTGGAGCGCTGGTAGTACCACTTGCGCTTGCCGTCCTTCGCGTCCAGCCCAAAGATGCGGCCATCGGCGCTGCGCACCACCACCACGCCTTGCGCCACCTGCGGTGCGGCCAGCACTTCGCTGCTGACCCGTGCTTTCCACCGCGCAGTACCGCTGCTGTCGAAAGCCAGCACCTCGCCCCTGCCGCTGCCCACCGCCACCAGTCCGTCGCCGGCGCCGACACCACCGGTCAGACGCTCCCCCGCGCTGATGCGCCACGATTGTTTGCCGCTGGCGGCATCCAGCTGCGTTATCGTGCCGTCGCTGGCGGCCGCATACACGCTGCCGCCCGCCACTGCGGGGCCGAATACCGATTGTTGCGAATTGCCGATATTCGCCTGCCACAGCGTGTTAACCTTGATCGACTGGGCCAGCGCCGGCAGCGGCGCCATGTCCGGTGCAGCGCTGCGGCTGCCGAACCAGTTCAACGGATTGATGGTGTCGATTGCATTGCTGACCATGCTGCCACCGCCACAAGCCGCAAGCGACAGCGCCGCGCTCAGCATCGCGGCGATTGCAAATCCGCGCTTCATTTCGCCGTTCCCAGGGCATCCAGGCGCAGCTGGATCGATCCGCGCAGCCCGGCATCCCTGGCATCCGCCTTGTCCAGCGCGGCCTTGTACGCGCTGCGCGCCTCGTCCTTCTTGCCCTGCGCGACCAGAACATCGCCCCTGCCCGCGAGGAACAGCGCATCGAAGGCCGCGCCGTGCTTCGCGTCCAGCACCTTCAGCGCCTCGTCATAGGCCTTCTCGTCCGACATCACGCTGGCAAGCCGCAGGCGCGCGATATCCTGCAGCCCTTCATCCTTGGCGTTCTCGGCGACCCAGGCGAGTTGGGCGTGCGCGGTTTTCAGGTCACCGCTCTGAAAATGCGCTTTGGCCGACACCAGGCCGGCCATGGCGGCGTATGCCGTGCGCGGATAGTGCTCGAGAATCGCGCCGGCGCTTTCCCGCACCTGCTTCAGGTCGTCCGCGCGGGCTGCTTTCTGCACGGCGTCATACAGGCTCGACGCCTGGACTGTTTGGTTGCGCTGATAATAGCTCCAGCCCTGCCACGCAGCGAGCACGATGAGCGCCAGGCTTAAAGCAGTTGTCACCACGCTGCCGTTGTCCCGCCACCACGCTTTTAGCGCAGCCAGTTGTTCCTGTTCTTCCAGATCGTATGTAGCCATGCTCAGTCCTTTAACAATAAGAGGGGGTCCGGGCGGGAAAGAGAGGGTCCCGCATCTGCATCGGCCCCTCGCGTTCTCCCAGGTCGGCGGCTGTTTCAGCCAGGCTGAAACAGCCGCTTTCTATGCTTCTTCCAAGTACAACAAACTGCTTACCGTGTCGGGCAGCGCAGCGCGCGCGACACGCACTTGCGCGCGCTCCTGGCGCAGATGCTTCACGCTCGCCTCGTCGTTGGCCGCCTCGTCCTCGCCCAGGATCACGGCAAGCACGGCACCGCTCGCGTCGGCTTTTTTCATCTGCGTCTTGAAGCTGCCGCCGCCGCAGTGCTGCATCACCGACAGGCCATGATTGCGCAACTCTTCGGCCACGCCGAAGGCCATGCGGTCGGCAGCAGCGCCCTGGTGCACGACGTAGACCTCGCATTGGGCCGCGGGTTCCGGTGCGCGCGTCTCCTGCATCAGTGCCAGCAGCCGCTCCAGTCCCATGGCAAAACCGCAGGCCGGCGTCGGCTTGCCGCCTATCTGCTCGAACAATCCGTCGTAGCGACCACCGCCGCACACCGTACCCTGGGCGCCGAGCCGGTCTGTGACCCACTCGAACACGGTGAGATTGTAATAGTCCAGACCGCGCACCATGCGCGGGTTGATGCTGTAGGGAATGCCAACGTCCTTCAATACCTGCTGCACCCCTTCGAAATGCGCCAGCGAGGCTGTGCCCAGATGATCGAGCAGCCGCGGCGCAGATTCGATCAGCGGCTGCATCAGCGGGTTCTTGCTGTCGAGCACGCGCAAGGGATTGGTATGCAGGCGACGCCTGGCATCCGCATCCAGCGCATCCTCGTGCGCCTGCAGGTACTGCACCAGCTCGGAGCGGTGTTTCAGCCGTTCCTCCGGGCTGCCAATCGAGTTGAGCTGCAGCTTGATGTCGTCCAGCCCGAGGTCATCCCACAGCCGCGCGCACATCAGCAGCAACTCGGCATCCACATCCGGGCCGGCATAGCCCAGGGCTTCCGCGCCGACCTGGTGGAACTGGCGGTAGCGTCCCTTCTGCGGCCGTTCATGGCGGTACATGGGTCCCATGTAATACAGCCGCTGCGGGCTGCCGTAGAGCAGGTTGTGCTGGATTGCCGAACGCACCGTGGACGCCGTGGCTTCCGGCCGCAGCGTCAGCGCCTCCCCGTTCAGCTCGTCGACGAAACTGTACATTTCCTTTTCCACGATGTCGGTGGCCTCGCCGATGGCGCGGCGAAACAGGGCCGTCGGCTCGAGCAGCGGCGTGCGCAGGTTGCGGTAGCCGTAGCTCTGCAGCCAGGAGCGCAGCGTCTCCTCCAGTTCTTCCCAAAGTGCCGCCTCTTCCGGCAGGATGTCGTTCATCCCGCGGACTGCTTGTAGGGTATGGCTCATGTTCGTTTTCGAAATGGGTAGACCCTAGACCACGGCCTTGACCGGAATGGTTTTGGATTTCTTGGCCGCGGCTGCGCCGCCCGCACCATAGTGGCTGCGCACGTAATCGTCCACGATCTTTTGGAAATCTCTCGCGATGGTTTCGCCCTTGAGCGTCACCGTTTTCTCCCCGTCGACGAATACCGGCGCCACCGGCCGCTCGCCCGAGCCTGGCAGGCTGATGCCGATGTTGGACTGCTTCGATTCGCCCGGGCCGTTCACCACGCATCCCATCACCGCCACGTGCATGTCTTCCACGCCGGGATATTGCTCGCGCCACAACGGCATCTGGCTGCGCAGGTAAGCCTGGATACCGGCGGCGAGCTCCTGGAAATAGGTGCTGGTGGTGCGGCCGCAGCCGGGACAACTGATGACCAGCGGCGCAAACGACCTCAAGCCCATGGTCTGCAGTATTTCCTGCGCCACCATGACTTCGCGCGTGCGGTCGCCGCCCGGCTCGGGCGTGAGCGAAATGCGGATGGTGTCGCCGATGCCTTCCTGCAGCAGCACCGACAACGCCGCCGTCGAGGCGACGATGCCTTTTGAACCCATTCCGGCTTCGGTGAGCCCCAGGTGCAGCGGATAATCGCAACGCGCCGCCAGTTCACGATAGACCGAGATCAGATCCTGCACGCCGCTCACCTTGCACGACAGCACTATCCGGTCCGCGGGGAGGCCCCATTTCTCCGCCTGGGCAGCCGACTCCAGCGCCGACACTACCAGCGCTTCCCGCATTACGGCGTCGGCCGCCAACGGCTGCGCCAGCGCGCCGTTCTCATCCATCAGCCGCGCCAGCAGTTCCTGGTCCAGGCTGCCCCAGTTCACGCCGATGCGCACCGGCTTGCCATACTTGCAGGCCATTTCTATCATGGTGGCGAACTGTTCGTCGCGCTTCGACCCTTTGCCGACGTTGCCCGGATTGATGCGGTACTTGGCGAGCGCCCCGGCACACTCCGGATACTGGCTCAGCAGGCGGTGCCCGTTGAAATGAAAATCCCCGATCAGCGGCACCGCGCAATCCCTGCGCGCGAGCTCGTCGCGGATACGCGCGACCTGCGCCGCCGCCTCCGCCGTGTTGACGGTGATGCGCACCAATTCGGAACCGGCGCGCGCCAGATCGTGGATCTGCTGCGCCGTGGCGCTTAGGTCGGCGGTGTCGGTGTTGGTCATGGACTGCACCACGATCGGCGCGCCGCCGCCGACGACAACGTCCGCAATGCGCACCTGGCGCGTGGTTTTTCGTGTATTCACGGACATGGCGGCTACTCGAGTTTCAGACGCGCGACGTCGACCTTGAAATAAGGCCGCAGGTCGACCGGCGCGTCGTTGTACTTCAGCCGCACGCTGGCGGCGTTGCCTATCACCACTTCGAACGGCGGCACGCCCTCGATCACCTGATTCGTGCCGGCCCGGTTCAGTTGCGACAGCAGGATTTTGCCATTCGCCTGTTTGATTTCGACCCAGGATTGCTGGTCGAACTCGAGCTCGATGCGCTTTAGCCCGCTGACGCCGGCTCGGGCGGCACCGGGCGGCGCCACAGCCTGGGTGCGCTGTTCCGCCGCGCGCGCGTCGCCCTCCGCCGCTGTCTTGGTCGCGCCCGCTGGCGCCGGCGCAGGCGGCGCATCGGCCGCATCCGGCGCTGGCGCTCGCGCAGGCGCAGCCTCGCCCGCATCGGTCTGCGCCACTTTGGGGGTGATCGTCACCACTTCGCCCGTTTCCAGCGGGTTGGCCCACCATCCGTAGGCCACGACCGCCACCGCCACCAAAGCTGCAAGAGACAGCAAGGCATAGATACGGTTCGATTTCGCGCCGCCTTCGACAAAGGGTTCCTGCCCGCTGATGCGCAGATCGACCGTGGCCGCGGCGGGGATGTCACGCCTGCCCAGATTGGCGAGCAGCGGCGCCGGATCGATCTGCACCAGCTTCGCGTAACTGCGAATCATGCCGCGCACGAAAGTGATGCCCGGCAACCTGGCATAGTCGTCGGCCTCGATGGCCGCAATCTGCTTGACGCCGTACTTGATCTGCTGCGACACGTCGGCCAGGCTGAGCTTGAGGTCGGCGCGAGCAGCCGCCAGCGCCCGTCCCGGACTGGCTTGCTCGGTGGTCGCTTGCTCGGTCGCTTGCTCGGTCACTGGCACCGCCTCGCTCATTCAAACTGGCCTTTAAGCAAATTCCGGTATTCCGGGGAACCGGCAAAACGGCGCCGCAACTGGACGGAGAGGAAATTTTCGGCCACTTTGTCGCCCAACTTGCGCTCGATGCGCAGCGCCAGCCACAGCGATTCGGCCGTGGGCTCGACCAGCTTGTTGAAGCGCCCGACCAGGCCACGCGCGACTTCCAACTGGCCGCGCTTGTACTGGAGCGATGCGAGGTTGAGCAGCGCGTGCAGATTGTCCGGCTCGCTGCGCAGCGCGCGCTCGAAAAACTCGATCGCATCGCGCCCGCCATTTTTCTCGAGAGAGCACAGCCCGGCGTTGACGTAGGAGCGCGCCGGCGTGTTGTACAGCGGGTTCTTCAGCGCCGCGAGGAAGTAGGCGATGGATTGCTCCTCGCGCCCGCTGCGGCACAGGAACCAGCCGTAATTGTTGTTGATGTCCGGATCGTTCGGGGACAAGGCAAGCGCGCGCTCGAAATATCGCTGCGCGACGTCGTTCTCGCGCAGGTCCATGTGCACCAGGCCGAGCACGTTGTAAGCAGGGGCATACGCTGGATCGGCCGCAATCGCGATGCGCAGCTCTTCCAGCGCGACGCCCATGTTGCCGCGCTCGAAGTAGGCCGAAGCGAGCTCGGTATGAATGCGCGCGCGGTTGCGCGGATCACCGACCTCCCCGGTGCGCGTGCCCGTCTCCACGGTATCCGCCTGAGTAGAGGAAGACAGCGGCACCTGCGCGCAGCCGGCCAGGGCGCCGCAGGCGATGGCCGCGGCAACCAGTAAAGTTGATTTCAGCATGACCGGATCTCCACCACGCGGCGCGTGCGCCGGGTCTTGTCTTCCACCCTGCCTGCGAGCTGTCCGCAAGCGGCGTCGATATCGTCCCCGCGCGTCCTGCGCGTCGTCACCACCAGCCCGGCGGAGACCAGCATTTCGGCAAAGCGGCGGATAGCATCGCGCGGGGAGCGCCTGAAACCGGAATTCGGGAACGGGTTGAACGGAATCAGGTTGAACTTGCACGGGACTTCGCGCACCAGGGCGATCAGTTGTTGCGCGTGTTCTGCGCTGTCGTTGACACCGTCGAGCATGACGTACTCGAAAGTGATGAAGTCGCGCGGCGCCTTGGCGAGATAGCGCTGGCACGCGGCAAGCAGCTCGGCGAGCGGATACTTCCTGTTGACCGGCACCAGCGCGTCACGCAGCGCGTCGTTGGGCGCATGCAGCGATACCGCCAGCGCCACCGGACAGGCGTCACGCAGGCGGTCAATCGCGGGAACGATGCCCGCGGTGGACAGCGTCACCCGGCGGCGCGACAGTCCGTAAGCGTTGTCGTCCAGCATCAGGCGCATGGCCGCCACCACACTGTCGAAATTCGCCAGCGGCTCGCCCATGCCCATCATGACTACGTTGCTGACAATGCGTTCGCCTTTTGGCGTCGCGCCCAATGCCTTGTTCGCGATCCACAACTGGCCGATGATCTCGGCCGTACTCAGATTGCGGTTGAAGCCCTGCTTGCCGGTGGAACAGAATTTGCAGTCGAGCGCGCAGCCTGCCTGTGACGACACGCACAGGGTGCCCCGGTTGATTTCGGGAATGAACACGCTCTCGACGGCGTTGCCGTTGCCGACGTCGATCAGCCATTTGCGCGTGCCGTCGGCGGCCGTGGCGTCGGAAACTATCCGCGGTGCCGCTATCGTCGCGCTCGCGGCGAGCTTTTCCCGCAGCGATTTGGCGAGATCGCTCATTTTCGAAAAATCCGCCTCCCCGCACTGATGCATCCAGCGCAGCAGCTGTTTCGCGCGAAACGGCTTCTCGCCGATTTCGGCGAAGAAACCGGCCAGCTGCGCAGCATCACAGTTGAGGAGGTTCGGATTCACGGCTGCCGCAGATTCAGCGCGAGTAGATGTTGAGGGCGGGGAAAAAGTAGGCGATTTCCACTTTGGCGGTGTCTACGGCATCCGAGCCGTGCACGGCGTTGGCGTCGATGCTGTCGGCGAAATCGGCGCGAATGCTGCCTTTTTCCGCCTTTTTCGGATCGGTCGCTCCCATCAACTCCCGATTCTTGGCGATAGCGCCTTCCCCCTCGAGCACCTGCACCATCACCGGGCCGGAGATCATGAACTTGACCAGGTCCTCGAAAAAAGGCCGGCCCTTGTGCACTGCATAAAAACCTTCGGCCTCGGCGCGCGACAATTGCAGCATGCGCGCGGCGATAAGCTTCAAGCCATTGGTTTCAAAGCGGGAATAAATCTTGCCGATGACGTTCTTGGCCACCGCGTCAGGCTTGATGATGGATAGGGTGCGTTCCAATGCCATGCAAATCTCCAAAAGTTTTTCGTCGGAAAAAGCTTAACGTTATATTTTATCAGGGATTTTGCTTTATGTCGCTGCCAGCCGCGAGCAAAATTCTGCAACGAGCAAACCAAGACGTTGCCCACCGCCGGCCGGTTCCCAGTTCGTCGCAAGCGACCGAGCCGGCCGTCCGTGGACAACGCTTCCCGCAGATCGTGGTGTCCGCATCAAGGGGTCCGGTTCATACCCGATGAGATAACGCAGGTCATTGCCGCGAGATTACCTTCCTCGGTTAGTAGCGTTCGAGGCCGATTGGATCGCCTTCAGGCGAATCGCATTTACTTGAGATACCGAATGGAGGAGTTCTCCAGAACGGCGAATGGCTTACAGAATTGCACGGCATCAGGAACGTGGATGCCCCACGGTTGCAAGGGCGGGGATGGCAAGCGTGGGGGCCATATCGAGCGAGTCTCATGCTGCCACTCATATTTCTGAGATTTGGTAAGTCCAGGTAAGTTGGCAGAAGGCGACCGGTAATCGATGTGCTCGTTGAAATAGGCGACGGGTGATGTCCTTGCGTACCAAGCGCTTGATTCAATTTTCCTGGTTATTGCATCAACAAAACCCTGGGGAATTGTAATTTCGCAACAAGCGTCTAACTGCTCTTGCTTGTGCCACTCAAGAAAGAGTTGCTCGCTATACAGGTGACTGGTGCAAAAGATAAACGCGTCAGAACTTTGACGCTGCACAACGAGATTCATATTGACTAACCGGAACGAACCACCCTCCGCCACCCTAAACACCTCAGAAACGATGGGCTCCGAATTGTCAGTTACCCTCACATCGTCGACGGTGCGTATTACGGAATGCCGTCCTTCTGAACTATCGCCTCTAACAGATCCGTATTCAATCGTATCTCTGTAGCCATGAATGGTGCCGAGGCGAAGTTCTCCGTTGGAGAAAAAGCTGTATAGATATTTGCGTTCTATGAATTTATATAGTGGCACGATAGCCTTTGGCTACATCTATTAACTTCCGCCAATGGTTGCTAAAGGCTTACCCAAGAAACCCGAAACGGCCCGCTCCCGCTTCGTCGCGAGCGGCAAACACGCGTGGCTATGCCGTCGAAATACCCAATTCGGCAAACCAATTCTGATTCTGTCCCCGCTTGAATAACACGGGGACCTCTGGATACATTCTACGCTGCCCACCGCAACATGCACCATGCGCGCCGGAAAGGAATTAAAGGATCGGAAAAAATTTAAATACTCATATGTTGCTTAGCACGGGTGATGACACCTATCAAAACCGCGAGGAGCCTGTCGTCCATCAACCCGCGCCGCAGCAGCGGCTATTACGCCAATTCGAGCCGATCGTTTTGCGAGAACGGATCGATGTTGATCCGTAGTGAATGCACGGTCGTCGTTGGTACCTTGCGACGATCGACATTCTTCAGCCGCACGAAACCAATGGCCGCAAGCTTGCCTAGGGTGCGTGTAAGGTTTGGCTGTGCGCGACCCGTCAGCTCCGCGAGCTCGGCAATTGACTGCGGTTTCTTGTCGCGAATAATGGCTAGAAGCTCACGGTTCTGAGGCGTCAGCAACCGCAACAGCGCCTCGACAGAGTCGAATGTCGTGCCCCCGGCGTCCTTCGGCGCCAACCTCTCCCCACGTGCAACCGCCTTCATTTCTTCGCGCAGGGACGCATGGCCTTGAATCTTGAAATGCTTCATGGGCTATCTCCTTCCGTTACTTCGGCGACCTCGAACGGGATGCCGTGCTCCGTGAGCACACGTTCGACCTCGTCGAAAAAATCATTGAGCAATGTTTCAGCGTCCTTAAACGCATAAGGACGGCCGTCGTCTGTTTCCGTTCGATGCCGGTGATCCATCGCTTTGGGGCGCTTCTTGAACCGCGCCCCCTTGGCAGGAACACTGTGTGCGTTGTCAAAACCGATCAGCCGCCGGTTGTCTGGACCATGCAAGGTAAACGAGTAGTCCAGTCCATGCGGTTTTCCATCGTTCGCTTCCACCTTCGCAATCTCGAATTTCAGCCAATAGCCGCCAGCGTAACGGTGCACATGCCCGTTGAAACCCAGCAAGAATTCAAGCGTATGTTCGCCGCTCTTTTTTGGCATCTATTACCATATCCTCACAGGATAAGTGTAAACGCGATGAAACCCCGGAGTCAAGGCCGTTGTGGAGCGGTCATACTATTCCTGCCGCTGCCAAGTGATCGTCCAACCGACATTGCCGGACCCGGCCTGCCAGCCGCTTGCCACGCCCAGACCCGGCACTGCCACCAGCGTATCGGCGCAATAGACCAGGGGCAGTCGCTCTCGCTCCCACGGCGGCATGCGCGCTTCCTGCAGCAGGTTTTTCAGGCTGCGCGTCGAACCATTCGCCAGCAGGCGGAGTTTCTCCCCGCCCTGTCGCAGGCGGATACAGACGACTTTGCTTCGGATGAGCACTTGGTTCAAGCCCGCACCCTCGGTGCGCGCGAAGCGCAACATCCCGCCCAACTCGGGCAGAACGCAGGTGCGCTTGCCGTCCCACTTGCGCTCCAGACCAGTGGGCGGATCCGCCAATAACGGCAGCAGATAGGCTTCGCCAGCATAGCGGCGCAGCTCATGGGTACCGAGCACGACACGCACGCTGGCGTCGTCGCGCGCATGCACGAGCTGGCGTAACGCCTCTTCCAGCCGATCTGCCTCGGGCAGCGCCGCGCCGTATTGCCGCAGCAGCCAGCGCAGCAGATTTTTTGCGCGGGCGGTGCCCAGCCGTTTCAATCCCGCCACGGCGAGTTTGTTTCCGAGCGCGATCTGCTGCGCGTCGGCACGCGCCAGTTCGCTCAAGACCTCGTCGGCCTCGGCCAGATGCCGGGCAGCGCGCGCCAGCGTCGTGCGATAGCCGGGAAAAGCTTGCTCGATTACGGGCAATACCTCGTGCCGCAGGAAATTGCGGTCATGGAGCGTGTCGAGGTTGCTCTCGTCTTCAACCCATTTGAGCCGCTTGCTCCTGGCGTAGACTTCGATCTGTTTGCGTGAGACGTCCAGCATCGGCCGCAGAATGGCAGGCGCGCGCGCCCGGCTCTTTTCCCTGCCCGAATCCTGCTCCCGCAGCAGCGGCATCGCCGCCCCGCCCTTCACCCCGGCGCCGCGCAGCAACTGCAGCAACAGGGTCTCGGCCTGATCGTCCAGGTGGTGGGCGAGCACGATGAAATCGGCTTTCTGCCGTGCATAGACCTGGTAGCGCGCGCGGCGCGCGGCAGCCTCCAGACCCTCGGCGCGATAGGGTTCGAGATCGACTCGATGCAGCGTCAGTTCGATAGCGTGCCGCTTGCACTGGCGCGCGCAGAACGCTGCCCAGCAGCGCGCGTTCGGGCTGATGTTGTGGTTGACGTGCACGCAGGAAAGCCGAAAATCGAGCGGCGCGGCAAGCCGGCGCAGGACCTCCAGCAGCACCACCGAGTCGAGGCCGCCGGACAAGCCCAGCACCAGCCGCACCCGGGGAAAGAGCAAGGGCCTGAGCGCCGCGGTTACCGTGGCTTCGAGGACGTCGACGCTATTCGGTTTCGACTTCCTTGAACTTGCCATAGTCCATCAGGCGGTCGAAGCGCGCCTCGATCAGCTCGTCCACGCCCTTGTTCGCAAATGAGCGCAGCGCATCCTGCAATGCCTTTTTCAGATTCTGCGCCATGGCCGCGTGGTCGCGGTGGGCGCCGCCCAAAGGCTCGCTGATGATCTTGTCGATCAGTCCCAGGGTTTTCAGCCGGCTCGCCGTAATGCCCAGCGTTTCCGCCGCCTCGGGCGCCTTGTCGGCGCTTTTCCACAGGATGGACGCGCACCCCTCGGGCGAGATTACCGAATAGATCGCGTATTGCAGCATCATCACGATATCGCCGACCGCAAGCGCGAGCGCGCCGCCGGAGCCGCCTTCGCCGATGACGGTGCAGATGACGGGCACCCTGAGCTCGGCCATGACGTAGAGACTGCGGCCGATCGCCTCGGACTGGCCGCGCTCCTCGGCGCCGATGCCGGGATAGGCGCCGGGCGTATCGACGAAAGTCAGCACCGGGATGCCGAACTTTTCCGCCAGGCGCATCAGGCGCATCGCCTTGCGGTAGCCCTCCGGGCGCGGCATGCCGAAGTTACGCAGAATTTTTTCCTTGGTGTCGCGCCCCTTCTGCTGTCCGATCACCATTACCGACTGGCCGTTGAAACGCGCCAGGCCGCCGACGATCGAAAGATCGTCCGCGTAGGAGCGATCGCCGTGCAGTTCCTCGAAATCGGTGAACAGCGCACCGATGTAGTCCAGGGTAAAGGGGCGCTGCGGATGGCGTGCCACCTGCGCCATCTGCCAGGGAGTGAGCTTGGCGTAAATGTCCTTGGTCAGCGCATTGCTTTTCTTCTGCAGCCGCGCGATTTCCTCGGAGATGTCCACGGCCGAGTCGTCCTGCACAAAGCGCAATTCCTCGATCTTGGCTTCAAGATCGGAAATGGACTGCTCGAACTCGAGAAAGGTGGTCTTCAATGGCTGGCGCTGCGGCGATTGCGGAAAGGTCTGTATTCTAGCGCACTGCCCGTTCCGCGTATGCGCCCGCCGTCCTGAGTATCAGTATTCCACCGGCACCGGATCCAGGCTGCGCCACAGATACCAGGTGGCGACCGAGCGCCACGGCGCCCAGTTTGCGCCGAGTTCGCGCATGCGCTCGCGCGTGACGCGCGCGCCAGCGAAATAGTGCAGACCGATCGCCCGCTGCAGGCCCAGGTCGTCCAGCGGCAGCACGTCCGGCCGCAGCAGGTTGAACATCAGAAACATTTCCGCCGTCCAGCGGCCGATGCCGCGCACCTGGATCAATTCGGCGATCACCGCCTCGTCGTCCATGTCCGGCCAGTCGCGCGCATGGATCCTGCCGTTGGCGAAGTGGCGCGCCAGATCCGCGATGTACTCCGCCTTGCGCTGCGACAAACCGCAGGCGGGAAGCCGGCGGCGCGCCTTGAGCATCTGCGCGGGTGTCGCCTCCGGAGCGATGGCGAGCACCCGGTTCCACACGGACTCCGCCGCCTTCACCGAAATCTGCTGGCCGACGATGGAACGCGCCAGCGTCTTGAACGGTTCGCCGCGGCGCGCCAGCGCGATGCGCGGATGGGCGCGGATGATGCCGGCGAGCACCGCATCGCGGCGCGCCAGCGCACGCTTTGCGCGCAGCCAGTAGTCGGGCGTCATGAAGCCTGCGCCAGCGGCAGATTGGTAATCAGGTTCTGCGGTTTCATGCGCACCACCCGGTCCTCGCCCATGGACAGGGCGAGGTACACCGGCCTGCCGGCGATGTCGGCGCGCATTTCGCCCGCGTCGGCAAAATCCAGGCGAAACAGGGCGAGCAGGCGCGCGAGCCGGTCCGGCTCCACTTCCTCGCCGCGCCACAGATCGTTCAGGAGCGCGGTCGATTGCGCATCCAACCCGATATGCCAGGCCCAGCGCGCTTCCTCGACGCGCGGCACTGATTTCACGCTCACGTTCACGCCGCACAAGTGCAGAATCCAGCGCTCCAGCACGCGGCAGAAGGCGGCGAGCGCGGCGCGCCCGTGGTTCATGCTGACGACAAAGTCGTGGCGCTCGTCGCGCAACCAGTACAGTTGCGCATTGCCGCGGTCGAGCACGTCGAGGTCCACAGCCTGCGGCGGCGCCTGCGCGTCCTTGTGGAACGGCGCCTGCGCCTCGTGGAACGGCGCCTGCGCCGCGGCGATCAGCTGCCCGAGGCCGCCGCCGGTCGCGCCGTTGGCGCTGGTGGAAGCACGCATCTCGACCGTCTCCAGATCGGCCAGCATGACTGCGCCTTCCAGCAGGCTCGCCTTCTGCTCGCGGTAAAACAGCTCGGCCGCGCGCAGTTCGAGCGCATCGTCCGCGCGGTCGAGGACGTTCCTGAGGATGATCTGCGCCAGCTGGTCGATGAACAGCGGCGGCACGCTGACATCGCCGCCGGCAAACAGCCCGAGGTAGCAGGCCTCGAGCGTGGGCGCAGCCAGCAGCCGCGCACGAAAATCGAGCATGATGCGGTAGTTGGCGCGCGCATCGGCGTCGACCACTGCCTCGATTTGCGCCTGCTCGACCCGCATGCGCGGATGCTCCATCAGCGCCTGGTGCAAGGCGATCTCCCCGGCGCAGGACTCTGCGACCGGACGCAGTTCCGGCCGCAGGTAGTAGGCGCGCAGGAAGTCATCGCTCACGCGCAGGCGCCCGCCCGCATCGCGCTGGAGCAAATGAAAACCGGAGTGACGCCAGAAATCCTGAGCCAAGAAAGTCCTTGTCCTAAGAAGCCGCTGCAAAAATGATTTCGCAGCAGGCCGATTCAGGGGAGCACGACGAGAGCAGGGAGGGATAGGAAGGGTCCCGCCCCTCCCTTGGCCCTCGTATTGTTGCAGACTCTAGGCACGCACGACCGCGTGCGGCACGACGCGGCTGTGCGCAGCGACATGCTGGACCAGGAAACCCATCTGGTCGGACAGGATCTTGCGGTTGGTGAGGATCAGGTACTCGGCCTTGTTCGGCACATAAGGCGTGTACATCAATTCCATGCCGGCTTCCTCGGGTTTGCGGTTGCGCTTGATGCCGTTGCAGTGGCGGCAGGCCGAGACCACGTTCATCCAGTGGTCGCGGCCGCCGCGCGACAGCGGCGTGATGTGGTCGCGCGTGAGGCGCAGGTAGCCGAACTCGGCGCCGCAATAGGCGCAGATATGGCGGTCGCGGCGGAACAGCTCGCGATTGGACAGCGGCGGCACCTGGGAGAAACCCCGAGCCGCCATCGCCCTGCCTTTGATCGCGATGATGGAGTTGGTGGTGATGCTGGAGCGCTCGCCGGTCTTGCGCGAGGTGCCCCCGTAAAACGTGAACGCGCGCTCGCCCAGCGTCCAGGCCACCAGGTTCTTGGCATAGTAATAGCAGGATTGCTGCCAGGTTACCCAGCGGTGCGGGACGCCGTGGAAGTCCAGCGTGAGGATCAGCGGAATTTCCGCCATGCGCTTGCCTCTATTCTCCAGTAAACACCAAGCGACCCTTGATGCACTGCTGAACAGGATGCAAGTAGCCGCAGTCATCAAGCGCTTACGAAAGATTTTGCCTCAAAAGCCGCGCTAACGCCAGAGCCGCGCGGGAGTTCCTGCGCGCAGGCCGGCAGCGCCTATCGCACGCAAAAAAAGCAAGATAAGCTCGCGGCTCCACTAACAGGGAGTTGAAAAAGGGGTCGATACCCCCTTTTGGATTCCCCAGGTCAGGGCTATTGAAAAACGCTCCCCTGCGAGAGGACATCACGATGCAGTACACTTTCGTGTCAGGGAAGCGTTTTTCAACAGCCTGCCAATCTCATGGAGCAAAGCCATGGTCCGGTATCGAAACTGGCTGGCGCAGTTGCCGCAGGACCTTGCCGAAACAATCGCATTCCGCAACGCGGAACGCCTGTTCAAGCGCTGACCGGCTTGCGCTTTTCCGACTACCGTCACGTGCTCACCTGCGCGCTGGTCTACGGCCTCGCCGTGGTGCTGGCGCGCTTCGCTTTCGAGGACGGCAGCAACGCGGCGACGGTCGTCAGCGTGCGCTGCGCCTTCGCGGCGCTCGCGATCGGCGTCGCTCTGCGTCTTGGCGACGAGCAGCGGCGCACAACCGGCCGCGAGCGCTCGCTGCTGCTCGGCCTCGGCCTCGTCTTCGCGCTGGGCGTGTTCTCGTTCTACAAGGCGATCGAGATCCTGCGCGTGCCGCTCGCGATTCTGACGTTCTACGTGAATCCGCTGATCATCGGCGTGCTCGGCGCGCTGGTCGGATTCGAGCGTCTGACCGGACGCACCCTGGTGTTCGCACTGCTCTCGCTGTTCGGGCTTGCGCTCGCCACCGGTGCGTCACCCGAAGCGGTGGACGCGGCGGGCATCGCTTACGCGCTGCTCGCCGCGGCGCTGACCGCCGGCGTTCTGGTGGTGTCCACGCACCGGCTGAGCCACGTGAACGCGAAAAGCCGCACTTTCTGGATGATGAGCAGCACCGCGGCCGCGGTTGCCGCCGGCACGCTCGCGGGCGACGCGCTGATATGGCCGCGCAGCGCGCCGGGACTGGCGGCTATTGCGGCTGTTTGCGTGCTCTATGCAATCGGGCTGGTCGCGCTATTCACCTCGGCCACCCGCATCGGTCCGCTGCGCACCGGCCTCGCCATGAACCTCGAGCCCGTCGTCGCCATCGGTGGCAGCTGGCTGCTCCTGGGGCAAGGGCTCACGCCGGCGCAATTCGCCGGCGGTGTGCTGGTGATCGCCGGCGTTATCGGCGCGCAGATGAGCAAGCGGCCTGCGCCGCTCGCTCGTTGAAACCGCCTTGCACCAGCCTGAGTCAAGGCTTCACGCGGCCCACGCGCACGGTAACTGGCTATTTTTTTACCGGCTTGCCTGGTGCAGGTCCGGGCTTTCTGCGCGCAGCCGCAGGCTCGGGCAAAGGCACCATCTGCGGCGCCCCGGGAACCATGCAACCGCTGTCGCAGCAGCGGCCCGGCTGGCGCTTGGCCGCGATCTTGCGCCCGCGGTCCGCGAGCACCCCGCGCTCGAGCAGGCGTTCCACCAGCTCGACCTTGTTGCCGAGGGGATAGTGGCGCCAGATTTCCTTTTTCATCGCCTCGGGCGAGCCGCCGCCGTGCAGGCTGATGAGCGAATACCAGCCGCCCTGGTTGGAGGCGGTCAGGTCCTCGATGAAGCGCGCCACCTCGATGCGCTTGTCGTAGGGGATGTCGGGGCGGCCGCGCAGCACATCGGCGAGCCTGGTCGCCGTGACCGGGTTATGGTCCTCGTCCGGACCGGGCAGGGAGACGATCAGGCCGCCCGAGAGGTGGTGCGCGAGCCGATGCATATCGTAGATCTGCGTTGCCAGCAGCAGCTTGCCGATGTTGGAGAAAACCGCGTCGGGCATGACGTTGCCGGCCGGATCCGGCGTGGCGTACACCGACGCGGCGACGCCGCAGGCGAAGAAGCCCTCGACGATTTTGATCAGCTCGACCATCTGCTCGCGCAGATTGTGCGCGCGATCCAGGTCGATGCCGTTGGCCTCGGTGATCAGGGCGCCGGCGCCTATCAGCAGGTCGCCGAAGCCGGCGCGCGCACCGATGCAGGTATGGCGGTGATGGGTGGCATAAGTGTAGGTGAGAAAGCCCGCGTGCCGCCATTCGCCCGCCAGAAACACCCGCTCCCACGGCACGAACACGCGCTCGAACAGGCACACGCCGGTGGACTGACCGTATTTGGCGCTGAATTTCGCCGCAGTCTCGCCCGGGCGCCCGGCGGGCCGCGCGACAATGGTGAGACCCTTTGCATCCACCGGCACGGCGCAGCAAACGGCAAACTCGGCGTCGGCCTCGGTCATGTTGCGCCCCGGCATGACCAGGATCTCGTGCACGTAGGGAGCGCCGGTGACGATGGCCTTGATTCCGGAAATGACGATGCCGCCCTTGCGCCGCCCGACTATGCGCACATGGCTGTCCGGATTTTCCTGTTGATGCGGGCGCTTGGAGCGATCGCCCTTGGCGTCGGTCATGGCCACCGCGCAGGCGAGATCGCGCTCCTGCGCGTCATGCATGTAGGCGAGGAAGCGCTGGTGGTAGTCGCTGCCGCGCTCCGCGTCGATGCGGTGCGTGGACTGGTACAGTGCGCTGAAAGCGTCACCGCCGAGATAGCGCTGGGCGCAGCCCGTCTCCTGGCACACCAGCCGCACGGCTTCCAGTTTGTTCAGCAAATCGGCACTGGTGCGGCCGACGTGGATCAGCCGGTTCACCTCCTGGCCGGAGGTATGCTGTTGCGCCCGCATCAGCGGCGCCAACTCCGGCCTGAGCGCGAAATCGTAGGTGAGGCCGATGGCATTGATGCCGGGCGCAAGCCCGGCATCGCCGGCGACCGACTTCAGCTTGCGCCCGTCCACATACACGCTGGGCTTGTAGGCTCGAAGCGACTCGCGGTAATCCCTGCCCGACATGAACATGGCGTCTCCTCGCCGAATCGGCAAAAAAACCTGCGGACCCCCTCCTCTGCAACGCCGGTGCGTTCCGCTGTTGAGGTTCGCCGAATCGGCTGCAGGTGTCAAGTTTGATCTGGGTCAAACAGCCCCGTAGTCCGGAGACTAAGCTGGGATCGGGCCATCTGCCGAACACACCAAACGTGACCAAGAACCCGTTTTCCGAATTCCGCGAGCTGTTGCAGGCGCAGCGCAGGCAGCTACTGGACGAGGTGCGCGAAAAAATCGCCGCCTCGGGCGAAGGACTCGGTTTCGTCAACCAGTCGAAGATCACCGACGACGATGGTCTCGCCGACGCGGCGGCTGAAATGGAAGTCGCGATGGTGATCCGCGAGAGCCAGGAATTGCAGGAGATCGAGGCCGCCCTTGCGCGTATCGGCGACGGCAGCTACGGCGCTTGCTCCGACTGTGGAAATGAAATCGGCCCGGCGCGGCTAAAGGCCAATCCATCGGCCCGGCGCTGCCTCCACTGCCAGGAAAAATATGAACACGCGCAGGGCCAGGTGCAAAAGGCCGGACCATAGGCGACAAATCCGCCGCGTGGCCGATTCGAACGATTCTGACCTGGAGGCAATATGTACAAGCACATTCTGGTACCGACCGACGGGTCGGCGCTTTCCGATAAAGCGGTCGCAGCGGCAATCAAGCTGGCCAAGCTGGCGGGCGCGCGCATTACCGCCTTCCACGCGGTTGAACCGTATCCGCTGCAGGGTGCCTATGCGGCCGAGGCCAGCGGCGTAGCCGAATTACAGCCGGAGATCTTCGCCGAGCGCAGCGCGGAATATGCGAAACGCGTGCTCGACGCGGTCGCGAGCGCCGCGGCGGCGGCGAACGTGCAGTGCGCGACCCATTCCGCCACCAGCCGCTCCGCGTCCCAGGCGATCATCGAAATGGCGCGCAAGGAGAACTGCGATCTCATCGTCATGGCTTCGCACGGCAGGCGCGGCCTGGAAGGTTTTCTGCTGGGAAGCGAAACGCAGAAGGTCCTGACCCATTCGAAGATCCCGGTGCTGGTCTACCGCTAGCGGCAGGCCTTGCCGGATCATACGTAGCGATATAAGCCGCCCCCCCGCTATTGCAAGGTCGCGATGCCGCGCGGACGAGAAACCGCCCGCGCGGATCGCCGATTGCGCACGGGCAATCTGATTCGCAGTTTTTCTCCTTCTGCCATTTGACGAGCAAAGACCCGCCACGGCAACTTTGCGCGCTCAATTCGTGCGTCGATTTATTGTTACTCAGTCAGATTTCAAGCCCTCTGAGCAGGCTTTGGCCAGGGCCAGAGGCATGAAATGATCACAATTCCGGATGCGGTCGATTGCAAATTACGATAACGCGCGCATCTGTTTCTATACATTGTGTTTTGAATGCATTGGCCTGCCGCGTTACCATGCGTGCATGCGCATATATTGATATATCTCAATATTTCTTTCCTTCGCCGGCGCTTAATAACGATAGACGATGCCACTTGAGTGCCTCTCTATCAAAGGAGAACGGAATAATGCGAATCGGAATATTCATGGCTGCCCTGACGGCGTCCATGCTGCTCGTCTCGGCGGCGCATGCGGCGTCCGATCCGGCGACGGATAAATTGCTGAAGTCCACCTCCGATCACACCAAATTCAAGGCGCTGCAGCGGGACTTCGACTCCGGGCCGGAAGTCACCAAGGTCTGCCTTACCTGTCATACCGAGGCCGCCAAGCAGATCCATAAGACGCAACACTGGAAGTGGGAATACCGGAACGCGCAAGGCCAGCTCCTGGGCAAGAAAACGCTCATCAACAACTTCTGCACCACACCGGTGACCAACGAGGCCGCCTGCAACATCTGCCACGTCGGTTACGGCTGGAAAGACGACACATTCGACTTCACTTCGGAAGTCAACGTCGACTGCCTGGTGTGTCACGACACCACCGGCAACTACAGGAAGCCCGCGGGTCTCGCCGGAAACGTGGTCACCAAGGCGATGGAGTTCCCGCCCGGCTCGGGCAACATCATCAAACCGATCGACCTGAAGAAGATCTCGCAGGCGGTCGGCAAGTCCAGCCGGGACAACTGCGGCGCCTGCCATTTCTACGGCGGCGGCGGCGACGGGGTCAAGCACGGCGACATGGACAGTTCGCTCGCCTCGCCCGACAAGGAGCTCGATGTGCACATGGACGCGCTCGGCCTCAACTTTGCCTGCGCCACCTGCCACATGACCCAAGGCCACCAGGTGCCCGGCAGCCGCTATGCGCCGACGGCGCAGGACAAGGGCGACGCCCATGTGCGCGGCAAGGAGTACACCACCAACCCGACCACCTGTCAGTCCTGCCACGGCCAGGCGCCGCACAAGAAGATCGCCAAACTCAACGACCATACCGACAAAGTGGCCTGCCAGGCCTGCCATATTCCGACTTACGCGCGCGGCGGCGTCGCCACCAAAATGTCCTGGGACTGGTCTACCGCCGGCAAGCTGTGGCCCGAGGGCAAGCCCTTGACCAAGAAGGACGCCAAGGGTCGCGTCATCTATACCGCCGCCAAAGGCGACTTCGTCCTGGGCGAGCACGTCGTGCCCGACTACCTGTGGTTCAACGGCAAGGTGACCTACACACTGCGCGGCGACAAAGTCGAGAAAAGCGACCAACCCACCCGGATCAACCACTTCGAGGGCAGCCCCGGCGACGGCAAGTCGCTGATCTGGCCGGTCAAGACCATGCGCGGCAAACAGGCCTATGACCCGGTCAACAAGACCCTGGTCGTGCCGCACCTGGCAGGAAATGACGACACCGCCTACTGGACCAACTTCAACTGGGAGAAAGCGGTCGCCACCGGCATGGCCTCGATCGGCGCGCCGTTCTCGGGCAAGGTCGATTTCCTCTCCACTGAGAGCACCTGGCCCATCACCCACATGGTGGCACCGGCCAAGGACGCGCTGCGCTGCAACGCATGCCATGCATCGAACGGCCGTCTGGAAAAAGTGCCCGGCATCTACATCCCCGGCCGCGCCAGCGATCACGCCGGATGGCTCGACACCGCCGGCTGGGCCATCGCGGCGCTGACGCTGCTCGGCGTGCTCGGCCACGGCCTCGGGCGCGTCATCGTATCCAAGCGCAATAAGTAATAGGGAACCGATCATGGCACGCATCTACATTTTCAAGCGCTTCGAACGTTTCTGGCACTGGACCCAGGCCGCGCTCATCATTTTCATGCTTTTGACCGGCTTCGAAATCCATGGCAGCTACGCGCTGCTCGGCTGGGAACAGGCGGCGGACCTGCACACCACCGCGGCATGGACGCTGATCGGACTGTGGCTGTTCGCGATCTTCTGGCACTTCACCACCGGCGAATGGAAGCAGTACATCCCGACGGGCAAGAACGTCTTCGCGGTAATGAATTACTACTCGGTGGGGATTTTCACCGGCGCGCCGCACCCTTTCCGCGCCACCCAGTTGAGCAAGCACAATCCGCTGCAGCGCCTGGCCTATCTCATGGTCAAGTTGTTCATCAACCCGCTGATCTGGGTGAGCGGCCTCGCCTACCTTTACTACAACGAACTCGCAGCAACGAAGATCGCCGCCATGACCGGCCTGAATCTCGGCACGATCGCGCTGGTGCACACCGCGGCGGCATTCATGATGCTGATTTTTCTGATCGGCCATCTCTACCTCTCCACCACCGGCCATACGCCGCTCGCCCACATCAAGGCGATGATCACCGGCTGGGAAGACCAGGATGAACCGGTGCGGGAACGATCGACGGAGGGCGCCCGCGCCAAGGCGGCCAGAGCGAGCTAAGCGTGGCGATCGGGAGCATACGGATCACCGGAGCACGACACCGAACATCAATGATTCAAGCACAAGGAGCAAGATCATGACCACGAAATTATCCCCCTTCAACGTGCTGTCGCTGTGCCTGCTTGGCTGCGGCCTGGCCGCGGGCGCGGCTAACGCCGCCGACGGCGACTGGAAACGCGGCCGCATCTACTACCGGCAGGTGTGCACCTCCTGCCACACCGCCGAGTTAAAGAAACCCATCGCGCCCAACGACAGGACCAAGGCGGAATGGGCAGCCTACTTCCAGGCCGATAAGCACGGCAAAGACACGGTCAAGCTCTATTTCAGCAAGCAATACCGTGACAGTATCAAGGCCAAGAACGCGGCGGCGGCGAAATTCGCCGAGGTGCCCGAGAAAGACCTATTAGACGACGTCAAGGCTTTCCTGCACAAGAGCGCCAAGGACGGCGATGCGCCGGCCGGCTGCAGCTAGACATGAGCGAAGGCGCAATTTGGCGCAGCGGCTTCAAGGCCGATTACGAGCGGATTTTCGTCGAACCGTGGTCGCCCTACGTGGGCGCCATCCTGCTGGTGCTGGTCATCCTCGGCCTGATGATCAGCGGCCTGTTCTGGGGCGTGTTCGGCGGCCTCAAACTGTGGGGCGACTGGTTCAACAGCGCCATCGGCCTGGGCGAGGCGCTGAAGATCAAGGCCGAGCTCGACGGCCCGCTGATGCACCGCATGTCGCTGATGAACATTACCCTGCTGACCGGGGCGTTCGCCGCGGCGCTGATGTCGCGCCAGTTCCGCATCAGTCGCGCGCCGAAACTCGAATACGTCTGGGGCGCGCTCGGCGGCGCCCTGATGGGCATCGGCGCCACCCTGGCCGGCGGCTGCACCACGGGCGGCTTCTTTACGCCGGCACTGCATTCCTCGCCGGCTGGCTGGATGATGGCGCTGGGCCTCATGGCCGGGGCCGTAATCGGTCTGAAGCTCCTGCTCTGGACGCTGGAAAACATCAGCTGGGGCATGCAGGCCCCGGCGTCGGGCGCGCCGTCGTCGCACGAACGCTATCCGCTGCTCGGCATCCTCATCGCGGCGGCAATCGTCACCTGGACCCTCATCTGGGCTTACGCCGCGGACGAGAAGCTCGCCAACCGCGCGATCATCGTGATCGCCGGCTTTGCCATGGGCTTCATCCTGCACCGCTCGCGCCTGTGCTTCGCCCGCGGCTTTCGCGAGCCCTTCATGACGGCCGAGGGCGACATGACCAAGGCGCTGATCCTGGCACTGGCGATCGCCATTCCGCTGGCCTCGCTGCTGTTCCAGAAGAAAGTGATCGATCCTTACATCGCCATTCCGGCGACCTTCTGGGTAGGCTCTCTCCTCGGCGGCGTGATCTTCGGCGTGGGCATGATCTTCGCCGGCGGCTGCGCCTCGGGCGCCATGTGGCGCGCCGCCGAGGGAAACCTCAAGCTCTGGGTAGCGGTCGCCTTTTTCGCCTGGGGCGGCTCGACCTTCTCCGGTCTCCTGCGTCAGTGGGACGTGATGACGCCCGATGTGAATCTCGACGGCCTCGAGTTTACCAAGGTCGGCATCCAGGCCTATCTGCCCGACATGCTGGGTGGCTGGCAGTGGGCGTTCATGGCGGGATTCGGAATTCTGCTGCTCTGGTACATCCTGGTCCGCTACAACGAATCATCCGAAAAATTCACCGTTTTGTAAAACCTCATTTCATTGACCATCAAGGAGATCACTGTGCGTACACAACTGAAAAGCCTGGCCGTCGCGCTGATGCTGGCTCTGCCCGCAGCGCTGCCCGCAGTCATCTGGACCACCCCGGCGCATGCCCAGGCGGCAAGCCTGCAGGCTGCGCAGGCCAATTACTACAAGAACCTGGTTGATTTCGATTTCGTCAAGCAGTGGGTTGCGATTCCGCCCAAGAAGGGTGTGATGCTGATCGACGCGCGGCCGGCCGCGCGCAAATTCAATCCCGGCCACATCCTCGGCGCGATCAACATTCCCGACGACAAGTTCGAGCAGATGAAGGATCAGCTGCCGCAGGACAAGAGCATGTTGCTGATCTATTACTGCGAAGGCCCCGAATGCGTGCTCAGCCACAACTCCGCCAGGAAAGCCGAAGCGCTCGGCTACACCAATGTCAAGGTGTATACCAACGGCTATCCCGAGTGGGTCGCCAAGGGCGAGTTCGCAGCGGTCGCGGGCGCCTACGTCAAGAAACTGATCGACGAGAAGGCCAGTTACACGCTGGTCGATTCGCGACCCAAGCGCGTTGTCGACAAGGACGGCATCATCCCCACGGCGATGCACATTTCCGACAGCGAGTTCGACAAGCACACCGGCAAGCTGCCGGCGGACAAGGCGACCGAGTTGATCTTCTATTGCGGCGGGCTTGAATGCGTGCTGAGCGGCAATTCGGCCGAGAAAGCGCGCAAACTGGGCTACACCAACGTCAAGACCTACGCCCTGGGCCATCCGGACTGGCTCAAGCTCTACGGCGCGCCCAAAGCAGCGGCTGCGCCCGCCGCCGCGGCGGACGCAGCGAAAGCGGGTGTCAAAATCGAGACGGGCAAGGAGAAAGGGTCGGTTTCGACGGCATGGTTCGAGCGCACCATGAAAGAGAATCCGGGCGCGCTGCTGGTGATCGACATCCGCGACGCGAAGGAGTACGCGGCAGGCACGATCAAGGGGGCGGTCAATATTCCCATGGCCGAACTCGCGCAGAAAATCGGCTCCCTGCCCACAGACAAACCGATCGTGTTCATCTGCTCCACCGGCGCACGCTCCGGCGAAGCCTACGATACCGCCAAGCTGCTGCGCGCCGAGTTGAACGCTTATTTTCTCGATGCCAAGGTGCGCTACGCCGGAGACGGAACCTTTAGCATCCTCTAGCGCGGCGAGCGCCGCGCAGGGAGTCAGGCCGCGCGCTTTTTTTGTTTCGGCCGCGGCAGCAGGCGGAGCAGGTCGCCGCGCAGCGGTTTCTTCTCGTCGAGTTGCGCGGCGATGCGGCTGCACACGCTGCGGCAGATTTCCACCATTGCCGCATCCGCCGCGCGGTAGTAGACCTGGTTGCCTTCCTTGCGCCGCGCGAGCACCCCGCTGCGGTGCATCAGGTTCAGGTGGCGCGAGATATTCGTCTGCGTGGCGCCAAGCTCCTCGACGATTTGCGACACGGCCTTTTCCTGTTCGCATATGGCATGCATGATCCGCAGCCGTGTAGGCTCCGACAGCACGCTGAAATATGCCGCTACGGCATCGAAGGCGTGCTCAAGTTTGTCCACATTATCTCCATTTGCGTTCGATGCCACTGCATCGGCAGTTGGGCATATTATCAGTCATGCGATACACCATCCGCAGGATTTTTTTCGAGGAGACACGATGGACCATGAAGCCCGCTGGAACGCCCGCTACCGCGACGCCGGCGACGATTACCTTTTCGGCATCGAGCCCAACCATTTCCTGGCGCGGCGCGCCCACCTTTTCCGGGATGGGCATAGCGCCCTTTCCGTGGCCGACGGCGAGGGCCGCAATTCGGTGTGGCTGGCCGAGCAAGGCCTGAACGTGACGGCGGTGGAAATCTCCCCTATCGCCGTGGCCAAGGCGCGCAAACTCGCGGCCGGGCGTGGCGTGCAGGTGAATTTCATCGTCGCCGATCTGCTCGCTCCGGACTGGCCGCCTGCCGCACTGGAGAGTGCATTCGACTGTGTGGTCGGCATTTTCATCCAGTTTGCCGGCGCCAGCGAGCGCCCGCGCCAGTTCGCCGCCATGCAGCGGGCTACCCGCGCCGGCGGGCATATCCTGCTTCAGGGCTATACGCCGCGACAGCTGGAGTACAAGACCGGCGGGCCTCCGACAGCGGAAAACCTGTACACGCCGGAGATGCTGCGCGCAGCGTTTGCCGATTGGACCATAGAGGAACTGGTGGAATACGAAGACGATATCGCCGAAGGTTCCGGCCATCGCGGGCGCTCCGCCTTGATCGGCATGGTGGCGAGAAAGCCGCAATCCTGAGACGTAAAGCGGGTCGAAAAAAAAGGGCGGGATAAGCCGCCCCCTGAGTCGCGTAGCCTACCTTCCCGGCCGGTTGAAGGCCATCCCCCTGCCGCCCATCATGCCGACGCCAAAGCCCTGGTCGGCCAGCGCTTTTTGTTCCGGAGTCAGAACCGCGTAGAGATCCTTGAAAGCAGCGGTTCCTTTTTCCATCTGCTCCTGGCGCTTTTTCATGATCTGGTTGCGCAACTCGAGACGTTCCGGCGCCGTAGCCTGGGCGCTGCCCTGCACGGTGGTCCGCCACGCCTGCATGGCTTCGGCCTGTTGCTTCGCATGGTCGGCATACGCTTTCCACGCGGATTCCTGAGCCGGGGTGATCTTGAGTTCGGATTTCAGGTAGGCATTGCGCGCATCGGCCATTGCGCCTGGATTGCCGAAACCCTGCGGCCCCATGCCGCGCCCCATCGGTCCGTATCCCATCGGTCCCGGTCCGCCTCCGGGCCCCATGCCCCGCCCCATGCCGGGTCCAGGTCCATATCCGGGACCATATCCCGGTCCGGGTCCCATGCCGGCTCCCTGGCCATATCCGGGACCCTGTCCCATGCCCCATCCCGGTCCGTGACCGTAGGGGTGCGCGCCGACCACCGTAGCGGCCAGTCCGAGTGTCAATGCCGTGGCGACGCCGATTGCGATTTTTGTTACCCGTTTCATGATAGTTCTCCATTCAGTGAGGTTCGTTGCTCTGCAGCTGCCAAATTTCTTTGCCGCATCGGTTCCCATTGCACCATGCGAATGTAAGCCGTCCGTTCCATTTTTGTACGCCACCGCATCGAAAAACGCGGCTTGATACACTACGCTACAAATTCTTTCCACCGAGCGCAGCCTGACGGTTATAAATGCTGACATGGACACCCCGGACCACATTCTGATCGTCGACGATGACGCCGAGATCCGCAGCCTGCTCGGCGAGTACTTGCGCAAGAACGGCTATCAAGCCGGCGCCGTCGCCGACGGCAAGGCGATGTGGGCTGCGCTTGCGCGCGGCAAGGTCGATCTGATCGTGCTGGATCTGATGTTGCCGGGCGAGGACGGCCTGACGCTGTGCCGCAAGCTGCGCGCCGAGTCCGACACGCCGGTGATCATGCTCACTGCGCGCGGCGAGGAAACCGACCGCATCGTCGGCCTGGAGATGGGCGCGGACGACTACCTTGCAAAGCCCTTCAGTCCGCGGGAGCTGCTGGCGCGCATCAAGAGCGTGCTGCGGCGCACCCGCAGCCTGCCGCGCAATCTGCGCGCCGACGAAGCCCGCGCAATCCGCTTCGCCGGCTGGCGCCTGGACGCGGTGGCGCGGCACCTGGTCTCGACCGAGGGCGTGGTTACGTCGTTAAGCGGCAACGAATACCAGTTGCTGCGCATTTTTCTGAGCCACCCCAACCACGTGCTCACGCGCGACCAGCTCATGCTGCTCGCCAAGGGCCACGAGGCCGACCCGCTTGACCGCAGCATCGACATCCAGGTCAGCCGCCTGCGCCACCGCCTGTGCGACGGTCCGGCCGATCCGCAGATCATCAAGACGGTGCGCGGCGAAGGCTATGTGCTTGCGGTGCCGGTCGAGGTGGAGAGATAGTGCGCATTCTGCCGCGCAGTCTTTTCGGACGGCTGGTCCTGATTTTGCTCGGCGGGCTGATATTCGCGCAGATCGCCACCGCCTACATCAATCTGACCGAACGCGACCAGCTGCTCTTTCGCGCTGGAGGAATGCGGCTGGCGCAACAAATGGCGGATATCGTCAAACTGCTCGATTCGCTTCCCGCGGCGGAGCGCCGCAGGGTCGTCGCCGTGTTCAATGCCCCGCCGCTGGCGGTGTCGCTCGACCGGCCCCGCATCGTGCCGGACAAGGCATCGGCGGAGACCGACTTCCAGCAATCGATGTTCAGCACCGTGCTGCGCTACGCCCTCGGCGAGGATGCGCAGGTGAATGTGGTCAGACTCGAGGGCGCGCCGGCGGGCTTCCGCCCGGGGCCGCGCAGCGGGGCGCCGGACATGCCCATGATGCAGGGCCGGGGCTGGGGGCGCGGCATGGGGCCGGGATACTCTCCGGCGGGCACATTCTTTACGGTGCAGATCGCGCTGCGGGACGGCGCCTGGGTGACCTTCGATTCCCATCTTTCGCCCCAGGCCACCGGCATGCCGCTGCGGCTCGCCCTGACGCTGCTGATCCTGCTCGGAACGGTGATCGCGCTTTCGCTGATTGCGGTGCGCTGGGTAACGGGACCGCTCGCGACGCTGGCGACGGCCGCGGAAAAACTGGGCGAGGACATCAACCGCCCGCCTCTGCCCGAAACCGGGCCGATCGAAGCGCAGCGCGCCGCGCGCGCATTCAACACCATGCAGCGGCGCCTCGCGCGCTTCATCGCGGATCGCACGCGCATTTTCACCGCGATGTCGCACGACCTGAAAACGCCGATCACCCGGCTGCGCCTGCGCACGGAGATGCTGGAGGACGAGGCGCTGCGGGCCAAGTTCGTCAAAGACTTGGAAGAGATGGAGGCCATGGTCAGCCATACGCTGGATTTCATGCGCGACGCGAGCACCGGGGAAGCGGTGCAGCGCGTCGATGCGATGGCGCTGCTGGAAAGCCTGCAGACCGACTATCAGGACACCGGCAGCAGTGTCGAGATCGAAGGCAGCATCGGGCGTCCGTACACGGGACGGCCGCTCGCGCTGCGGCGCTGCCTCACCAATCTCGTCGACAACGCCATCCGCTACGGCGGCCGCGCCAAGATCAAGGTGGAAGACGCCGCGGAGCGGCTGACCATACACATACTCGACGACGGGCCGGGCATCCCGCCGGACGAACTGGAACAGGCGTTCGAGCCGTTTTTCAGAGGCGAGGCTTCGCGCAGCCGCGAGACCGGCGGCACCGGGCTCGGCCTGGGCATCGCGCGCAACATCGCACGCGCGCACGGCGGCGACCTCGTATTGCGCAACCGTGCTGAAGGCGGGCTGGAAGCGATACTTACGCTGCCGCGGACTGTTGCTGCCTGAGGCGGCAAGCCGGCGGCAAACGCAGTTATCCGGCGACGCGGCAGATGATTTCGGTCGGCGCGATCAGGCCGGCGCTGATGTCGGCTATCATGTTCTTGACCTTCTGCCCTGCATTGGCGCCCATGACGAGATGCAGCCCGAGCGGCGCCGGCCCTGCGGCCGCCCCCCGTGCTCGCATTTGGGCGAACACCTCCAGCGCGAAATCGCGGCGGTCTCGCTGTTTGAGCACTTCGAAGCCTGCCGCGGCGAGCAGGCGCCGATAGGTCGCGGCGTCGGCGACGAAACTGGATTCGGGACCGCTGGCCCAAGGCACCGGATAGGATAGATCCCCGTCCGCGAGACGCATCACGTCGTAGATTCCGAACAGGCCCGACGGCGCCAACACCCGGCGCACTTCGGCGAACAGCCTGGACTTGTCTTCGATATTCATGCCGACGTGGAACATGTAGGCCGCATCGAAACTCCCCGGCGCGAAAGGCAGGGCCAGCGCACTCCCCGCCTGACAGGACACGCGCTCGCCGAGGCCGACCCGCGCTGCCAGCGCATTGGCCACGGCTACGTACTCGCCGGACAAATCGATGCCCGTGACCTGGCAGCCATGTGCGTCGGCAAAATATCGCGCCGCTCCGCCCAAACCACAGCCGATGTCGAGCAGCCGCATCCCCGGCCGCAGACCGAATTGCTCGGCAAACGCGATCGTCGCCTGCCGCCCGCCAACGTGAAACTCGTCGACCGGCGCAAGGTCCTTCGGCGTAAGCCGGTTCAAATCCTTGCCCGCCGCCGCGAGCGCGCCCAGTATCGCTTCCTCCAGCGAGCCGTGCGCATAGTGCCGTGCCACTGCCTGTTCGATCTCCATGACCTCACTCCTTGTTCGCGTGCATTGCCTCGGATCAATGCGGCTGGAACAGACTGCCGTCCATCGCGCCGCGTATGCTGCGCACCAGTGTCACGCTCCAGAACATCGCGAGCAAGCCAAAGGCGACGAGTCCGAGGCCAAAGATGCCGGGCAGCGGCACAACCCCGGCCAGCTTGAACGAGGCAACGGCGAAGGCGCCGGTGGGAAAGGTGAATGCCCACCAGGACAGGGCGAAGGGCAATTGACCGCGCTTCCAGTACGAATAGGTGAGCAGCGCCGCCATGCACAGCCACCAGACGCCGAATCCCCAGAGCAGCAGCGCCGCGATATGAAATGGCGCCTTGTCGAGGACAAAGGGCGAGGCGTCGGCGAGCGCGATCAGGCTGATCGGCATCACGCCGAGCGGCCCCAGATTGATCCAGAAAGTCGGCACCATGGGTCCGGGCACCGGCTTGTGCAGAACGAAACGGAACATGGTGATGGCCTGCAGCGCCAGCCACAGAAGCGCGCCGCTGCCCAGTCCGATATAGCACAACAGCAGCATCCATCCCTGCGCGGCACCGCCCGCGGCGAGCGCCAGCGGCGCGCCCGCCACCGGAATCACCACCAGGCCGACGGGCGGGATGAACATGCCCGGTGTGACATGATCCAGCATCACCTGTTCGCCGAGGAATTGCTTGAACAGGATCAAAAAGCTGAAGCCGAACGCGAGCACGGCGCCAGTCCACCACAGCGCCAGCGCAATTTGCGGCGCCTTTACCAGCTGGATGAACTGCACCGCGAGCACCAGCAGCGCAATCGCCACGGTCGGGACAAAATTTCCGACCACGGGATGGACCAGCGCGCCGGCTGCCTGCGGCCGCGCATGAAACCAGCGCAGGGTCCAGGGCAGGAGCAGGAGCAGAAACAGCACGACGTTGAACCAGTGCAATGCCACGGCCACCGCTGCCAGCGGCGTGAACTCGTGACCGAGAAACGCCGCTCCCAGCGCCAGTACACCGGTGCCCATCACCGCTGCAAACCAGGACGGTGCGAAATTTTTGACGATCTGCTGCGTACTGACGGACATGGATGCGGACCTTTCTCGAGTGAATGCGACGGGGGGCTTGTTGCTGCCGGGTCTGGGGGGCTGGCTCAGCTATAGCGCGAGAGGATATCGAGCGCCTGCTTGATCTGGGCAGGCGCACTTCCTTTCGCGCTGAGGCGCGATTCGATCAGACAGCCGACCAGAGAATGAAACGCCTTGTCGAGGGCACGCCGGGCCGCGGAAAGCTGCTGCGCCACCGATTCGCACGGGGCGTCCTCGTCGATCAGCCGTTGCAGACCGCGGATTTGACCCTCGATGCGCTTGAGGCGGAGGATCAGCGCCTTCTTGTCCTGTTGCCGATGCAGATGGTCCACGCGGAATTCCTTTCAAACTGAGCTATGCAGCAATTCGGAACAGCGTAACTGTTGACGTGATTCTATACTGGGGGTAGTATCCGTGTAAAGACAGTTTCCGGCCATCTCCAGCCTCCACCCCTGCCTAGTGCCGTGCCCAGACCCCTATGCAACAGCTCGTTTCCCTGCTCGAACAATACGGACTTTCCTTCGTCTTTCTGCATGTGCTGATCGAGCAGGCGGGTGTTCCGCTGCCGGCTTATCCCACGCTGATCGTTGCCGGCGCGCTCGTCGCGCACGCGAACTACGACGTTCCCCAATTGCTGCTCGCGGCGGTCGCAGCGTCGCTGATCGCGGACTTCGCCTGGTACCTCGCCGGTTCGCGGCTCGGCCGCCCGGTGCTGCGCACGCTTTGCCGCATCTCCCTGTCGCCCGATTCCTGCGTGCGCCAGACCGAATCGATCTACCTGCGCTGGGGCGCGCCATCCCTGCTGGTCGCCAAGTTCATTCCCGGTTTCGCCGCGGTCGCGACTGCGCTTGCCGGTTCCATCGGAACCCGGCTATGGGTGTTTCTGCTGTTTGACGGACTCGGAGCCTTGCTGTGGGCCGGGCTCGCGGTGGGCCTGGGGGTCGCCTTCCACAACGCGGTGAACGAGGTGATCGAGGTGCTGGAGCAGCTCGGCAAGTGGGGCCTGGTCGCGATCATCGCCGCCTTCGCCCTGATCGTCATGTTGAAGTGGTGGCAGCGCCAGCGGTTCTACCGCCAGTTGCGCATGGCGCGGATTTCGGTCGCGGAACTGCGTGATCTGCTCGATCGGGGCGAGCTGCCGGTGATTCTCGACGTGCGCTCGCCGCTCGCCCAGGGGCAGGGCGGGCGCATTCCCGGCGCGATCGCGATCAATGCGCAGACCCTCGGCGCCACACCCCCCGAGCTGCGCGCAGACGGGGAAGTGATCGTCTATTGCGCCTGCCCCAACGAAGCTTCGGCCGCACTCGTTGCAAAGCGGCTGATGCAGCAAGGCTATTCGCGCGTGCGGCCGCTGCAAGGGGGTATCGACGCCTGGATTGCGGCGGGCTATGCGATCGAGCGAGGAAACGTCTGAAGTAGCGCCGTTCAGTCGCGATAACCAACTTCGCGCTGGTGCCGAATGCGCAGCATTCGAACGATTTCCCGAACCGGGTCGAAGCGGTACAGGGCGAGGTAGCCCGAGGCGCCGCGCAGAATCACCAACTCGCGCAACTCTCCCTCCACGCGGCGGCCGATGAGCGGGTGGTCGGCAAGGATCTCGATCGCATCGGTCACACGCGCCAGAACGGCAGGAGCCGACTCCGGGGCTTGCTCAAGCAGGAATTCGGCCAGCCGCTCCAGATCAGCGAGCGCTTCGTCGGCGTAGATTACTTGCGCCACTTCACCGGGCTTGGACGCTTCGCCCGCTTGCCGCGCACCTTGGCCGAGACGTATGCGTGCACATCCTGCATCGCATAGCCGACCCCGCTCTCCTGCATGGCAACATCGGCGCCCGCGGCGTCATCGAGAAATGTGCGATAGCGCTTGGCCGCTGCAACGTGTTCGGACAATGCGCGCACCATGACCGCGTGGGTAGTCTCGCCGGAACGCCGGGCGAGTTTCTCCAGCTCGGCCTTGAGCGTGGACGGCAATTTTATGCTGGTGGCGGCAGTGGCCATGGCTCGGCTCCCTAAGGTAGTCGCATTGTACTACGGCAGAGCGGCGTTGGTGCGCATGCGGCTGACGCGACTACCATCGGCGGCGCATGCTGCGCTGCCGGCGCGCTCTGCCTCGATTACAGGCGGCGGAAAATACGGCAAAACATCCGGCCGACTTGCGCGCGACCCGGGGTCACTCCGAAACAGTGCAGTCCGGAACATTAAATCTACGCCGCAAATATCCTTTGTTGTTAAACTGAAAGCCAGGATCACGGTGTCCGTCCACACAAGACAACGTTCTCGCGCGCATTGGAGGCAGGCATGGCTGAAACGACGACTGATGTTCTCGCGCAAGTCCGGCACTGGCGCGAGGCCGGCAAGGGTGTCGCGCTCGCCACCGTGGTCGGCACCTGGGGTTCTTCGCCCTGTCAGGCCGGCAGTCATCTCGCGGTGAGCGACGACAGCGCGTTCGTGGGTTCGGTCTCCGGTGGCTGCATCGAGGGCGCGGTGGTGACCGAAGCCCTGCAGGTGATCGCCGACGGGCGAGCGCGCCAGCTCGAATTCGGCGTCACCGACGAAATGGCCTGGTCGATAGGCCTTGCCTGCGGCGGCAAGGTGCAGATCTACGTGGAGCGGGTCGAATGAAGCTCGACCAGCTGGCGCAGATTCTCGCCGCCCAGGCGCAACAGCGTCCCATCGCGCTGGCGACGCGGCTCGCCGACGGCGCGCAGTCCCTCTACGACGGCGTGAGCTGCACCGGCGCGCTCGCATTGAGCGCCGAGCAGCTTGCGCAGGCGCACGGCCTGCTCGCGGCCGGCCGCAGCGCCACCCTCGCGGCGAGCGAGGGCGCGATTTTCCTGCGCAGCTACGCGCCTGCGCCCAAGCTGGTGGTGATCGGCGCGGTGCACATTGCACAGTTCCTGGCGCCAATGGCGGCGCTTGCCGGATTCGAGGTGATCGTCATCGATCCACGCCAGGCCTTCGCCAGCGCGGCGCGCTTTCCCGGCGTCACGCTGGTGGTCGAGTGGCCTGGCCCTGCCTTGGCGCGCATTGGCCTGGATGAGCACACCGCGGTGGTGACCCTCACCCACGATCCCAAGCTCGACGATCCGGCACTCTGCGCCGCGCTGCAAAGCCCGGTGTTCTACATCGGCGCGCTCGGCAGCACCCGCACCCACGCCAAGCGCATCGAGCGCCTGCGCGAGCACGGCCTCGCGCAGTTCGCGCCGCGCATCCACGCGCCGGTGGGCCTCGACCTGGGCGGCCGCGCCGCGGCCGAGATCGCGGTTTCCGTGCTCGCCCAGGTGATCCAGGAACGCTACCGGCGCGCGCCCTGAGACGCCCGTCCCTGTTGGCTGACCGGGTTCAAGCTCAGCCCGCGGTGGCGCAGCTTTCCTTCACGCCCAGCTTCTTCAGTATGAAACCCAGCGGGCAAAATCCGCTGAACCCGAACTGCAGCAGGTTGGCGCCGACGAAGGCGGTGAACCACAGCCAGTAGCTGCTATGGAAAATCGGGCTCGCCTCCACGCCCAGGGCGAGCGAGAGCAGGATGAAAGTTCCCGCGAAGACGTGAATCAGATCGTTGACGGTCATGGTAATGCTCCTATCGGTCAGTTAGGTTGAAGAGAGCTCAAATGGGATGCGCAGGCGCGGGATGCTATCCGGCCGGCCGCGCCGGCCAGCGCTTCCAGTTCGCCGCGTAATACAGCACCGGAATCACCAGCAGCGTGAGCACGGTGGAAACCAGGATGCCGAAAATCAGCGATATCGCCAGCCCGTTGAATATCGGGTCGTCGAGGATGAAAAAGGCGCCCAGCATCGCCGCCAGGCCGGTCAGCACGATGGGCTTGGCGCGGGTGGCGCCGGCGTTGATCACGGCATGTTCGAACTCGGCCCCGCCCTCCATCTGCAGGTTGATGAAGTCCACCAGCAGGATGGAGTTGCGCACGATGATGCCGGCGAGCGCGATCATGCCTATCATGGAGGTCGCGGTGAACTGCGCGCCCAGGAGCGCATGCCCCGGCATCACGCCGATGATGGTGAGCGGGATCGGCGCCATGATGACCAGCGGCACCAGATAGGACTTGAACTGCGCCACCACCAGCAGGTAGATCAGGATCAGGCCGACCGCATAGGCGAGGCCCATGTCGCGGAACGTCTCGTAAGTCACCTGCCACTCGCCGTCCCACTTGACCGCATAGCCGGCGTAGGCGTCCTCGGGCTGGGAAATGAAGTATTCGCCCAGGGTTCCGCCCTGCGGCAGGATCTTCCCCATGACCCGGCCGCGGATGTCGAACATGCCGTAGAGCGGGCTGTCGAGTTGGCCCGTCATGTCGCCGACCACATAGACCACCGGCAGCAGGTCCTTGTGATAGACGGTCGCATCGCGCGCGACGCGCTCGGCGCGCACCAGTTCGGTCAGCGGGATGAGCGCGCCGCCGGCGGCACGCACTTTCAGCCGCAGCAGCGATTCGATGCGGCTCGCCTGCTCCGGCGGCAGCGATATCCGCACCGGCACTTCGTACTTTGCGCCGCTGTCATGCAAAGGGGTGACGTCCTCGCCGGCAAGGCCGATGCGAATCGCGGCGACGATATCGCGCTGCGCCACGCCCAGCAGCGCAGCCTTGGCCTGATCGACGCGCAGGCGCAGCTTCGGCGCGGCCTCATCCACGCTCGCGTCGACGTCGACGATGTCCGGCGTGGCGGCGAAATCCGCGCGCAGTTTTTGCGCCACCGCGATCTGGCCGGGATAGTCCGGGCCGTAGACTTCGGCCACGATCGGGGCCTGCACCGGCGGGCCGGGCGGCACCTCCACCACCTTCAGCGACGCGCCGTGGCGCCTGGCGATCGCCTGCAGCGGCGCGCGCACGGCGAGCGCGATTTCGTGGCTCTGGCGGCTGCGCTGATGCTTGTCCGCCAGGTTCACCTGGATGTCGCCGAGCTCGGGCGACTGGCGCAGGTAATACTGGCGCACCAGGCCGTTGAAGTTGATCGGCGCGCTGGTGCCGGCATAGGCCTGATAGTCGGTGACTTCGGCGACCGTGGCCAGATAGGCGCCCATTTCCTGCAGCACGGCGGAAGTCCGTTCCAGCGGCGTGCCGGTGGGCATGTCCACCACCACCTGCAGTTCCGACTTGTTGTCGAACGGCAGCATTTTCAGCACCACCAGCTTCAGTCCCGCCAGCGACACCGCCGCGAGTATCAGGACGAGGATGCCGGTGTAGAGCTTGATGCGCGCCGCACCGCCCTTCGCCCCGCCCAGGAACGGCCCGATAACGCGGCGGAACAGGCGCAACTCTTTGGTCTCTTCCGGCTCCTCGCCGTGGACAGGCGCGTGCGGCTTGAGCAGCTTCAACGCGAGCCAGGGGGTGACGATGAAGGCGATCGCGAGCGAAATGATCATGCCCATGCTGGCGTTGATCGGGATCGGGCTCATGTAGGGGCCCATCAGCCCGCTGACGAAAGCCATCGGCAGCAGCGCCGCGATCACGGTGAACGTCGCGAGTATGGTGGGGCCGCCGACTTCGTCCACCGCTTCCGGGATCAGCTCTGCCAGCGGTGTGTCGGATAACGCGCCGCGGCGGTGGATGTTCTCCACCACCACGATGGCGTCGTCGACCAGGATGCCGATGGAGAAAATCAGCGCGAACAGCGACACCCGGTTGAGGGTGAAACCCCAGGCCCAGGAGGCGAACAGCGTCGCCGCGAGCGTCAGGATCACGGCCGCGCCGACGATCACCGCCTCGCGCCGCCCGAGCGCGAGCCATACCAGGGCCACCACCGACAGCGTCGCGAAAATCAGTTTCTGGATCAGCTTCTGCGCCTTGTCGTTGGCGGTCTCGCCGTAATTGCGCGTGAGCGACACCTCCACGCCGTCGGGGATGATGCTGCCCTTCAACTGTTCGACCCGGCGCGTCAGGCGCGAGGCGACGTCCACCGCGTTCTCGCCCGGTTTCTTGGCGACGGCGATGGTCACCGCCGGGAACTCGCCGCGCGCCTTGGCGCTGCCGGCGACGCCGTTGCCGTGCCAGACGTAATGCGCGGGCAGTTCCGGGCCGTCCTGCACCTCGGCCACGTCTTCCAGATAGACCGGCCGGCCCTGCCCTGCGCCGACCACCAGGCGCTTCACCTCATGCGCCGATGCGAGGAACTGTCCGGTCTCGATCTGGGTTTCGCGGTTCCCGTCCACCAGGCTGCCCGCGGGCATGGCGACGTTGGCGGCGATCAGCGCCATGCGCACGTCCTGGGGCGTGAGGCGCCAGGCGTGCAGGCGCTCGACATCGAGCAGCACCCGCAGCGCGCGCCGCGCGCCGCCGATGGTCGCCACGGTGCGCACGCCGGGCACGCGCTGCAGCTCGATCTCGGCCGCATGCGCGATCTGCTGGAGCTGGTAGGCGCCGCGCGCGGGGTCGGCGGTCCACAGCGTCAGGCTGACGATGGGCACATCGTCGATGCCCATCGGCTTGATGATGGGCTCGCCCACGCCGAGCGAAGGCGACACCCAGTCCTTGTTCGAATTGATGGTGTCGTACAGGCGCACCAGCGCCTGGGTGCGGTCCTCGCCGACCTTGAACTGCACCGTGAGCACCGCCATGCCCGGCTTGGTCACCGAGTAGACGTGCTCGAGGCCGGTGATGCGCGAGAGCACCTGTTCGGCCGGCGTGGTCACCAGCGATTCTACGTCCTTGGCGGAGGCGCCCGGAAACGGGATCAGCACGTTCGCCATGGTGACGTTGATCTGCGGCTCTTCCTCGCGCGGGGTCACCAGCACCGCGAACGCCCCGAGCAGCAGCGCGATCAGCGCGATGAGCGGAGTCATCTGCGAGTGCAGGAAGAGCTGGCTGATGCGTCCGGAGATGCCCATGGTGAATTTGTGGTCCGTGATTCGTGATTCGATGTACGGAATGAGGCGGGGCTGAGCCGCGCCAGGCTGGAATTGGGCCGGCCCCGCTGCGCGCGCCTTGCCTTACTTGCCGCCGCGCTTCAAAGCCGCCAATGCAGCGATCGGGTCGAGCGCAACCTTTTCGCCGGGTGCGACGCCGGCGAGCACTTCCACTTCCTCGCCCCCTGCCGCTTCTCCCAGGCGCAACTGGCGAAAGCGGATCTCGCCGTTCTCTCCCACCACATAGGCCCCCGCCACTTCGCTGCGCCGCGCTACCGCGGACGCCGGGATGAGCAGCTTCTTCGTCCGGCCGACGGCGAAATAGGCGCGCGCGAACATGCCCGGATACAGGCCTTCGATACCCGGCGGCAAATCCAGCCGCACCTGCGTCGTGTGAGTCTGTGCATCCGCGGCCGGCAGGATCGAAACTCTGGACGCCTGCGCGCGCTTGTTCAGCGCCGGGAATTCCACGCTGGCGCTGGCGAGCTTGCGCACCGCGTCGAGCCGGTCCTGCGGCATGCTCGCGGTGACGCGCAACTCGCCCGGATCGAAACCGGTCATCAGCGGCTTGCCCGGCACGGCCATCTCCCCCAGCTCGACATGGCGCGCGGATACCACGCCGGCGTAGGGCGCGGTCACGGTGGCGTAGCCCCTGGTGGCCGCGGCCTGTCCGCCGCCGGCCTCGGCCACGGCAAGCTGCGCCTTCGCGGCCTGGTAGTCGGCTTGCGCCTTGTCCATCGCCGCCGCGCTCATGAATTTCTGCTCCACCAGCCTTTGCGTGCGCTCGAATTGCGCCTTGGCATTGCGCAGCGTCGCCGCGGCCTGGGCCACCTGGGCCTGGCTCGCGGCATAGGCCTGATTCACTTCGGCGGGGTCGATGCGCACGATCACCTGGCCCTTCTTGACCCGGTCGCCGACATCGAAGTTCACCGCCACTATGCGGCCGGAAATCTGCGCCGCCACCGTCGATTGCTTCACCGCCTCGACCACGCCTTCGGCGGCGTAAGTCTGCGCTACCTCGCGGTAGTCCACGGTGGCGGTGCGCAGGGCAGGCGCATCGGCAGCAGCAGCCGGCGCGAGCGCGACGGCAAGCGCCAATCCCGCGGCGCGCAATATGAAAATGTGTCGAGTAATCATGGCGCTCATTGTAGCGGCAGACCTATGGGGGGTATGTGACTTAGGTTACCGAACTGCTTCCAGCCCGGTCGAGCGTATGTGAACTAGCTTACCGGACTGCTGGCGTACCGCTGTGATATGCGTCAAAGCAACGACGGATCACCCTTTCCGCACCTGGCCCTGCTGCAAGTTCGCCTGCTTGGAATCCCCGGGGTTAAAAGGGTGGACTACAACCATGTCGAACGAGAATCTGCTTTCACGCATTACGGTTGATCCTGCGATCTGCCACGGGAAACCGTGCGTGCGCGGCCTGCGCTATCCGGTAGAGACTATTCTGGAATACCTGGCCGGCGGGGATTCGACCGACGATCTGCTGGCGGAATTTCCCGACCTGGAGCGGGAGGACATCCTCGCCTGTCATGAGTTTTCGCGAAAAATGCTGGCGACCAAGAGCGTTCATCTGACGCTCGCATGAAATTTGTCGTGCTGGTGGAGATTGACCGGCTGGCGGTCAAGCCGGTGGCGTGATTTCGCCGCTACTGCATGCCCGCTTTCTTCGGCATTGCGGAATCATGCGTAGCCCGCACGCCCGCAGTTTCCGCCGCAATGCTCGCCTATAACGGGCGCCTAGCGGTGCAACTGGAAAGAAAAAGTGGTTGACCGCGGTCGCGTAGGTCTGCTCATCGGCCTTAACAGTCATTCACGCACAAAGGGTAGTGCGTCTGCTTTCAAGCAACGAGCGGTCAGTTCTATGCTTAACTACTGAGTCACCGCATTCACCTGTTTCACTCGGGCCTTACCCAGTCCACTCGCCCGCGTCGCACGAAGAAATGCGAGCGGCAGCCTTCTCGTAGCCAAACTGACGGCGTAAGCGTTGGGGTCTCATCTGGCTCCATTCGTAGCTTCCAGCGAGGCGTGGCCTCGGGGATAAGCGTAATTTCGATGGGCTGACCGCAGCCGCAGGGGCATCGCATGCCGACGCTCCAGTCTTCACCGGCGTCTCGAAGCAGCACGAGGTTGCGGCGGGGCAGCTTCTCGGGCAGGGCTTCACCTTCAATTACTTTGATTCGGCGAGCGGGGAGAAGCCGCTCCAGCGAGCGCAGGACCCAGATTGGCCATCTCATTTGTCTTTTTCCTCCTCAGTGAGTACCGGCAGCCCGAGCAGCGGCTCTTCGTCGCCCAGTGCGACCAGGGTCGACGTGCGAGCCGTGAACTCGTCTTCCGCGGTGAACTCCTCGATGGCTTCTGCGAGCATGAATCGCGTGCGGGCGTAGCGCCTGTTGGACTCCTGCCGAAAAAGGTAGGCGCGCGCGATGAACTCCATGACGCACGCACTCGCCGCACGCATGTTCAGCGTGATGACTGCCGGTGCCTGCTCCGGAACGCCGTCGATGTAGCCGCGGCGCACTTGGTCGGCATGGGCCTCGGGGTCCGCCTCGAGCAGCGCTTCAGCAGCCAAGCTGCCCGGCGAGTACACGCCCCGGTCGAACAGGCTGCTGCCGTCTGGCTGGACGTAGTCAATGCGGCCGGTTACCTCATCGACGGCGACGTCGCCCTCCGGAGTCTTGCGCGTAGAGATGCCCACGCCGACGTCGAACAGCGGCAGCAGGAAAGCCTGCGCGAGCCGGTCAGCGACGCTGCGCGCCCGCAGCTTGTCCACGCATGAGAACAGTACGTCAGCCTCGGCTGCGGCCAACACCGCGTTGCGGGAGAGCACGTCGGCGTTGATGGGCACTATGTAGGGCTCGGTTCGGTACTGATTTGCCCTCTCCGCGAAGACAATCACCTTGGACAGCTTGGCCGCGGCGTCCTTCTTGACGGTGTTCAGGATTCGGTTGAGGTTCTTGTCCTCCACGTTGTCGAACTCAATGACGATGACACGACCGAAGCCGAGTCGGCATGCCTGCTCCGCGGCAACGGAGCCCGTGCCAGATACGCCAACGACACACGCGATCAGACGGCCCAGTTCTGTCGTCATCGCACTCGTGAAAGCCATCGGCCGCTTGACTGCTCGCGACTGGTCGTCGCCCCAGAAATACAATAGGTCCGTGCCGACGACATTGACCAGATCGATGCGCTTGGACCTCATGTCGGGGGAGTACACTCGCCCGAAGATGAAGCCGTTCGGCAGCATCACGGCCGTTCCGTGCAGGTCGCCGTGTGCGGCGAAGATGCACGGGATGATTTCCTGATCGCTGCGGTCGTCGACGGAAGAGAACTGGGGCGTTCCGTCCGGGTGGGAGTGGATGAGGATGAGCGTGAGCTGCCGGCGTTCAGCGACGTCGATTCCCTGCTCGATGTAGTTGGACGGCCAGGTGATGGAAACCTCGTTCCGTCGGCTGCAGGCCGCGTACGGCACGGAAATCACGTACCGGACTAGCAGGCGCTGGCGTTTTCCAGGAACCCGGGTGCACACGAGCACCGCGGCCGCCTCCTTCCCGTCACCATTAAAGAGGTGCCGCTGCAGCCGCTCGTGCGCCCGTTGCGTCATCGCAAGGGTGCACTTAGTGGTCATTCGCCGAACTCGCGCGTTAGGGAGTGCTCCACCAAGACCAGCTGGGTCGCCACGTTGTCGCTGAATGGGTCCCACGGGTTGGCGCTGTTGCGGTGCCGCGACCAGCCCTGGAACTGGACTCCTTCGATGACCGCCGCGATTTGGGTGTTCGGGATTGCCACCCCGTCGCAGCGCGCCACCGCCGGGTCGAAATAGAACATGTCGAGCTGTGCTTGCGGGTAGTCTTTGGGGATATTCAGGGCGAGCCTCACCTTGGCCGGCTTGTAGCCCGGGAGCAGCGGGTAGTCATGAATGATGAGCCAGCGCCGCTGGTCGCACTTGATGGTCTCCCACTTCAGACCCGTAGCGTCCAGATGCGCCTCGTCGACCTCGAGGAGGCGGAACTCGCGGCGCAGCTGGGGCGTAGATGCCTCGCCGTTGTCCACGTTGCGCTGCATCAGGCGGATGCGCTCGATGCCGGGAGTGGTCAAGTCCACGTCGAAGTTGACGTCGACCTTCTGCTTCGGCTGGCCGGCGACCAGGAGGAAAATGTCCCAGGCCTTCGTCGGGTCGAACCCGGCCTGCCTCATAGCCTCGCCGACCTTCACGTGCGGGACTGTGAACTCCAGCGTCACGCCCTGGACCCGGAGCTTCCAGATCTTCGGGCGTGTGACGAACTTTTCCACCCCGGGACGGGCCAGGTCCACCACCGTGGCCGGTTCCACCACCTGCGGCTCGTCGTCGGTGCGCCGGAGGACCAACTGCAGCGTGTCAGGGACCTTTGCCAGCTTGCGCAGGGTCTCGCCCGAGATGTGGCGGGCGGCCCAGACCATCTCGGCGTCGTCAACGGTCACCGAATACGACCGGTCGCCAAGGCTCAAGATAAACTCGATGCTAGCCTTCAAGTCGGGAGTCTCGGACAGGCGGATGGTCTCGAGGTCGCCCGAAGGCAGCCGCTGCAACAAGAGCGCTTCGGCCTGCGTAGCGTTGGCCGCTTCCAGGATTTGGGCCCCGGTGGGGCTGGCATGCGGCACCTCCAGATCGAAGAAGTTCAGGGTTTCGTCGGTGGCCAAGCGCACGGTGATCTGATCGGGTTTCATATTGGGTCCTTTTCGGAGGAACAGCCCCCCTCACTTACCCATGCTCTGTTTGGCAGCCCACTTGCCACGAAAGCTGAAAAAAGAATTACAGTGTCCCTAGATTGTGGCAAGTCCCCTTTAAAACAGAGCATGGGTAGGGAGGAGGCAAAGTGCCAACGGACGAAGACGATGAGCAACGAGAAGACGAGGAAATCGGCACCCAGCCGGGCGACGACTTGGCGACAACTGACGAAATTCGTAAGGCCATCAGGAATCTGTACCGCGACGTATCTACGCGAAAGCGGCTGGTCGCAGTCGCGGCCCTAATAGTTAGGGGCAAGCCGCACCTTAAGCGTCAGTTCGAACCTGAAGACCTCTTTCAGGAGGCACTTGAGCGCATCGGCAGAGAGCTGCGAGTGTGGCCGAAAAACCGGGTGGATTTCCCCGGGTTGGTCATCGGGGTGATGAAAAGCTGGTCGCACAGCCTGGAGAAGAAGAAGTCCAGAGAAGACGACGGGGTGGTCATGGAGCACGAGTTGACATCTGCAGATCGCGGCGATGACGCGCCCAATCTGGAGGAGACAGCTAGCGATTCCAGTACGCCCCTAGACCAACTGGAGGCGCAAGAGCACGATGCAAAGAGGCATAGCCTGCTTGCGATCCTGAAGGCGCAGTTCGGGCCGCAGAAGTTAGAGACCAAGATTCTGGAAACCATCATGAATGCGTCTTTCGAAACTCACGAAGAAATCCGTTCTGCACTTGGCGTTGGAGAAGCTGACTACCGCAATGCGTGGAAAGTGTTGATGCGCGCCGCGAAGAACCTCGAACCCAAGGAGTGAACCATGAATGCAAAGAAGATCCCGGACCAGCGGTTTCTGGATGCACAAATTGCCCTCATCATGGGAACGCCGGATGCCGAACTCGACGAGCTGCTGCAAGCGGCCGGATTCGACGCACAGGACTTGGCCGCGCGCGGCGCCGGCGCCGTGGAACGGGCACTGGCTGTCATCGAGCAGGCCGACAAGGCCTCGGCGGTATTGGAGTCGCTGCCCGTCCCTCGGCAGCGGGAGGTTGCTAGTCGGCTAGGCATCCGCCGCAGCGTGCTTGCCGCGCTGGCCGAGCACCGAGCTGTGGTCGAAACCATTCCAAAGCGCTTCCTGCATAGGCTTGCTAACGAAGTCGAAACCACGCTGGAAGCCATGAGGCTTGCGCTGATGGGGCCAGTTGCCGCAACTGCCTCTCAACACAAATCGGACAAGGCACCTGAGTTGCCCAAGCAGGTCACGTTCGAGCAGCTTCTCAGAGACGCTGCGATGACCGAGGACGAGATTGCCGAACTGATGCGCGACGACGCCTGACATGGATGCAGTCGAACTCGCCCGCCAGCGCGCGGCCGAACTCCACAATAAAGCGGTCCAGAGAGGGCTCGACCCTTGGATGGCTTACGAGTTCGCCGTGGACGAGGCTCTCCGCAACGGGTACGACGTCGAAGATGTCGTGCCCGGAGCAGTAATGCTCGATGGCGGGCGGGCGAAGCTCTTGCCCAGCGGGTCGCTGATTCTTCACGAGAAGAAGGGCTCGCAGTTCGAGCAGGCGCTGCTTGTCGCGCACGAACTCGCACACGCGCTGCTCGGGGATGCCGAGGACTCCACTCCCGCGAAGAAGATGAACTTCGCACGGAGCTCGGAACCTTCGCCGATTGGCGAGGACCGGGTGGTCGACTACAGCCGGAAGCAGCGGCGTGAGGTCCAGATGGATCTCTTTGCAAGGGAGTTCCTGCTTCCGCGCGCGTACCTGCGGAAGCTTCACATCGACGACCGCATGACCGCTCTAGACATCGCCACGAGGCTCGAAGCACCCTACGAGGTGATTGCGCAGCAGCTTCTCGATGCTGTGCTCCTGCCTTCAGTAGCGCTCGAATCTGAGTCGACCGAGGAAAGGCCGCTCAATGACCGACAGACGGAAGCGGCTCGCCACAGGGGAGTGCCGTACCTTCTTGGAGCCGGGCCAGGCACAGGCAAGACTCAGACGCTGGTCTCTCGGGTGGAAGGACTACTGTCGGACGGGGTAGACCCGCGGCGCATTCTCCTTCTCACGTTCTCCAACAAGGCGGCGGCCGAAATGGCCGAGCGCATCGCCAAGAAACAGCCGCAAGCAGCGGCGGCACTGTGGGTCGGTACGTTCCACGCCTTCGGTCTGGACATGATTCGCCGTTTCCGTACAGCCTTGGGCATGCCCGCGGAGCCGCGCATGCTCGACAGGACTGAAGCGGTCGAGCTCCTGGAGAACGAGTTCCCTAGGCTCAACCTGCAGCATTACCGCGACCTGTACGACCCGACGCAAGACATCAACGAAATACTCAAGGCTATCTCGCGTGCCAAGGACGAAGTTGTCGGACCGCAGGAGTACGCGCAGCTCGCAACCCAGATGCGCAGCAAGGCTTCGAACGAGGAGGAAATTACGGCAGCCGAGAAGGCGCTGGAGGTAGCCCAGGTCTATGGTGCCTACGAAGACTTGAAGCGAGAGCGCAACTGCGTAGATTTCGGCGACTTGGTGTACCTGCCCGTGAGGCTCCTGGAGGGCACCGCGGACGTCCGAGAACATCTGCAGGTTGCGTATGACCATATCCTGGTCGACGAGTACCAGGATGTGAATCGCAGCAGCGTGCGACTGCTTCAGGCCCTGAGCCCGAGCGGTCATAACCTCTGGGTCGTAGGTGACGCCAAACAATCCGTCTACCGCTTCCGCGGTGCGTCCTCCTTCAACATTTCCCGATACGGGAAAGACGACTTCGTGGGTGGACAGCGTGGGCAGCTTGAGGTGAACTACCGTTCTCTCAAACCGACTGTTGACGCGTACTCGAACTTCGCTCAAGGGATGCGCGCTGGTGGCGCTGCAAGTCAGCTGGAAGCATTCCGGACTGAGGTCGGGATGGTCCCCGAGCTTCGAATCGCGACGGGAGCGGACGCGCAAACGGTCGCCATCGCCGACTGCATCGAGGAACTGAAGACACAAGGGTTCGCGTACCGCGACCATGCCGTGCTCTGCACCGGTAACGAGAAGCTAGCCGAGCTCGCGCGTCAGCTGGAGATGCTGGGGGTCCCGGTGCTTTTCCTCGGAAGCCTGTTCGAGCGGCCAGAAGTCAAGGACTTGCTTTCATTTCTTTCGTTCATGCTCGATTCCAGGGCGATGGGTCTCGTCAGGGTCGCCTGCCTTCCGGCCTTCCGGATGGACATCCAAGACGTGGCTACTGTCCTGGGATACTTGCGACGAAATGAAGGGAAGCCTCTGGAGTTCATGTCTAACAGAGACATTCCTGGGTTGAGTCCCGTCGGTGCGGACGCGCTGGCCAGGCTGCAAGCTGTCTTCGCGGGCTTTGAAGCCACGGATTCGCCGTGGGATGTGCTTGCGACCGTCCTGCTTGACCGAACCCGGCTCGCCGCTGACGTGGGCAGTGCTGCCTCAGTCGCGTCGAGAGCTCAAGGTATTGCCATCTGGCAGTTCATGAACTTCGTGAAGTCGCAGCCTGCCGGGTCGGGGTTGCGAATCTCGTGCCTACTTGAACGCATTCGCAGGCTCTTGCGTCTGAGCGACGACAGGGACCTTCGCCAGTTGCCGGCCGCTGCACAGGGAATCGATGCGGTGCGGCTCATGACCATTCACGGCGCCAAGGGGCTGGAGTTCCGCGCGGTTCACATTCCGGGACTCAATGAGGACACGATACCCGGTAGGCGGAAGCGTGCCCCGGCATGCCCTCCCCCGGAGGGGATGGTTCAGGGTGCGTCAGGGACGGTGGCCGAGTTCCTCGAGGAGAGCCGCGCCGAAGAGCAGGAATGCCTGTTCTATGTCGCTCTGTCCCGGGCGAAAGACCGCTTGGTGCTGTACGCATGCACAAAGGACCGAGCGAATCGCAATCGCAAGCTTTCGGACAACTACCTGGCGCGACTGGGAGTAGGGCTCATCAGGAAGAACGTCACGCCGACCCGGCCCCTGCCGTCCCCACCTGAAGACGCACCCATCGTTCTGAAACTCGCTGGCTCGTTGCAGCTGAGTGAGCACCAAATCGAGCTTTTCGAACGGTGCCCGAGGCGTTTCCTTTATACGCATGTTCTGCAGACGGGCGGTCGCCGCACAGCGACGCCGTTTCTGCAGATGCACGACGCAGTTCGCGCCATCTACAAGAAGATCGTTGCTGGCGAGATATCCTCGAGTGGGGGACAGCTCGTCGCCGATGTCGAATCCGCGCTGCGCACCGAAGGGCTTAGCGAGCATGGGTATTTCACCCATTACCGCGACTTCGCCGTTGCGATGATTCAGTTCTTCACGGAGTCTCGACGTGGCCATACGGCCAAAGAGCCCACGGCCCTGCGAGTTGCGTTCGGCGCCGAGGAAATCATCGTCACACCGGACGACGTCCTCGTGGCAGAAGATGGCGCAATGAAAGTGCGAAGGGTTAGGACCGGCCATAGCAGGTCTGAAGATCATGAGAGCATCGGCGCGGCCGCTTTCCTGGCGGCCGCCGCGCAGGCTTTTCCGCAGGCGACTGCGGAATTGGTTTACCTGGCAGACATGCAAGCGCAACCGATTTCGCTCACGCCGAAGAAATTGGACAACCGCAAGGACACCATCGGCTGCCACCTTCAGGCGATTCGCGGTGGTCGGTTCCCGGCGAATGCGTCTTCATTCACGTGCCCGAATTGCCCGGCGCTGTTTGTTTGTGGTCCCGTGCCTTCTGGACAACTCCAACCAGAAATCAGGTACGCGAGTGGGGATGGCTCATGAGCGACCCGTCTTGAGACTTTGTGGCCCCATATTTCTGTTCAGAAGGGAGGCAATCGCCCCACAACGCACTCGTACTAGCCACCAGTTGGCCGCGCACAGCTGAAAAGCAGACGCGCCACTTCCACGGTACGAACGTCCGCTCCGGCCGACGTGCGGAGCGGCTGAGTCTAAGGAGGAGGAACACGGCAAGGCGAACATGGGTCTGTGGTCAGATTTCGAGTGGGGAATGATTAACGGCAAGTTATCTGCCCTGCGGTGGTCGTTGGGTGACGAATGGGACATGCTCGATACGTAGAGCACCGCCCTCATATGTCCTTGGCTTAAGTCGAGCGTAGAATGGCTAGGCTCTCGGGGGAGGTAGCGGATGAAAGCCGAAAATTGGAGGCAAGTAGCACAGCGGCTCAAAGAAGCTACCAAATGCGTAACTGAACAGCAAAGAAAGATCGCCGCTCTCGCTGGAATCTCGATAGGGAGGCGCGTGCCGAAAATTGTTGCCGCTGCTCAATTACAGGGTGCGCTGGCAAACGAGCTTCACCTGCCGGTGCAGGGCGCCGCACAAGACTATGCTCTAGCTTTGATTGAACGGTTGTGGTCTAGGGCAACTTCACCGGCATCACCGAAGACTCAAGAAGAAGCAAACGCGTGGATCGAACATCTATATTTGCTGAAGCGTCGAGCGGCCCTCTTAAACCTGCACCCCGAACCAGGCGATATAGTTGTTACACAAAATGGCGGTCATGCAGAGCTTTCGTCGATTGGGACTAATGGACGTATTTACTTTACGGGTGGACATGGGCGGGGCGCCTGGCCGGACAATGTGACTATCGTGGCCCGTGCATCGGATACGTCTCCATCTGCAAACGAAGCTCGACGTAAAGCTCAGAACGCGGCGTCTACAAGCGGACGAGCTATAGAATGGTCCTATGCTCGGGACCAAGATTTGCGCGATTTTCGGGTTATGAACAAGCCAGCGCAGAGCGATCTCCTCAGTCTAGAGGACGTAATAGAGTCGGCGAAAGATGAGCGACCGATCCAGAAGTTTTTACAAGAGAACCCTGCGGTCCTTGCACTCTTAGTACGTCGTAGCGATTGTTTCGTGATTCCACAGAAACGACTGGGAAGTCAATATGTGCCCGACTTTGTTGTTGGTGATGTGGATTCTGCTGGCATTCACTGGCACCTCGTCGAACTAGAAAGCCCAAGAGCGCCCATGTTCACCCGAGACGGCAAGGCAATTGCAAAGGAAGCTCGTAAGGGTATTGATCAGATTGCAGATTGGCGTGAATGGCTCGACAGCAATGTGGCATATGCACGACAACGACAAAGCGAGAACGGCCTTGGCCTCTTCGACATACGGAGCGACGCGCCAGGACTTGTCCTGGTTGGGCGGCGCGCGACATTGTCCAATGCAAACGAGGCTTTGCGAAACCAATTGCGTACTAGCAACATCATATTGCATACCTATGATTGGCTTATTGAGTCGCTTCAAGGATCATTGGATTTCCCTGGACCGCCGGCGAGCAATCCTTTCGCAATTAGGCGAAACTAACAAAACAATTACCTCGGCCCGAGGGACAGTGGCGTGGTCAAGGGCATAGGTTTCAGCATCCCGCAAGAATACTTCCCGAATGACTTGGATTGCTGGCACTGCTTGAGGCAGTAATAGAGGTCGGAGGTGGGGATGTGGCCGAGCTTGATGGCTACGGCTCGTGCAGTAAGTGGTTTCCACTTTGTTCCGGCGCGTTCAGCGTTGAGGCGGGTACCAGTTGTCCCAATCGTGCTTTCGCTTGTTCCCGTGGTAAACGACGAAGCCCCATGGTTGAGTCGATAGGTATTTTTGCCTGTAGGGGGTGCGCGTCGTTTGTAGGGTCCATCCCGCTTCATCGTTCATCCCGAAGCTCGACCATCTCCTAATAGAAATGCGGGATTCTGCCTAATGCGCTCCGACCTAATTCGCGGGCAATGGCCGGTGACGGATCAACATCGGCCGCCTTTGTCGCACACAGGCAGCGTCGGCAATGGCCGATGTGCTGTCGTCTGATCCAAATTACTGAGCGTCAGCAATGGAGTTGGCTGCGGACGCCCAGCGGAGCTTTTCCTCCGCCTCGCCAGTGGCGGATCATGGCCGGAAGCACGAATTCCCGACGCCGCCCAGTAAACCGACATTGGGATATTCGGCGCGGCAGTCAGTGACCGCAATGGGGTACTACCCTCATGCCGTCACTACCGGCCATCACCGGACTGACAGAGCACGCAACACAGTAGGTCGCAAAGCGGACAGATACAGCTACCGATAGGTTTGAGATGTCGTTTGGCTCTTACGCAAAAAAATCTTCAATTGCCTTTGCAACATCTACGGGCCTCGTAATGGTCGGTACGTGCCCGGCGCCTTCAATGATAACTAGCCTGCTATTGGGAATTCTTGCCGCCAGGTTTTCGGAGGCGGCGACGGGAGTAATAACGTCCCGGCTCCCATGGATAATGAGTGTCGGGAGCGATATTTCCGAAAGCCGACGCTCTACATCTACCGCCTCAAGGCACTCCATCAGCTGAATTGCTGCTGGACCGTTTGACCGGTTGACGGTTTGTTTGGCCCAACGGCGTTCTGCATTGCAGTCTTCTTCTGGAATGCATGCATTCACGAACAAATCCATCGTTCCGGGAAAATCCGTCTTGCAACCTTCCATAAAACGCGCGGCGCCTACCGTCCTGCCTCCGTAGTAGCGGCCATCGACGATGACCAATCCTTTAAATCGACTCGGATCACGCAAAGTGGCTTCCAAAACGACACATGCGCCAGACGACTCCGCCGCCAAAACACACTTCTCAACCGACAGCGCGTCGAGAACCCTAAAGAGATCCTGCACGAGAAGTTCGAATGTGATCGCTGGCGCATGATTTACCGTGGCGCCCGTGCCTCTATGGTCATAGGTGATCGTGCGCCACGAGCGGCTGAGATGCTCGAACGGTTGGTACCATAGTTCGCCACTCCCAACCCAACCGCCATGCGCAACCAGGGTATCGGGGCCTTTACCGAAGGCGCTTACGAACAGTTCTGCATCGTCTAGCTTCAGGAACATGATTTCCCCAAATTGACTGCGCTATCCATTGTGGCCCGATCCGCTAGGGCTGGTTCACCTACAATTTCACAGGTCAGCGGATGCGACCTGAAGATTCAGGATAAGTCGGCTGAGCGCATCAATCAACCTTGTCCGAAGTAGGGCCTATTTGATCATCTCGGCGGTTCATCTGCGCGATTGAGTGCGGCGGATATGACCGGCGCCTGAGGGTCAGCTTCTGACCGGGTGCTGAAGCTCAATAGAGCACAGCCACTGACTGCAATCGCTGCATTGCGGACGCCAATGCAGCCAGCCGGGATAGACCGCAAAGGGTCGAGAGTGTGAGTAGCGATCTTCGATAAGCCGCCGATCGAAATCTTCGCCCTCGATTCTGCGTCTGGAACCGTCGAGCGGCAGCGATGCATCGTTGAGCTGCCGTCCGAGCCGCATATCTTCAATGGCCGTTCAGGCCGACGAGCAGACGTACGCGCTGGGCACCCTGAGCAGGCGCGCCTGGCCGAACCGGGACGGTCGAGTCATCTGGCTCAAGGCAGTCGCGTTCATTGTTGTATCGCGCAAGGCGACATCAGCCACGCGATACGGATACCCGCAATCAGTGCAAGGCCCCCGCAAGCAGCCTGCGATACTCGCTCACCAGCCCGGGCTGATCCTCGGCCAGATTGAACACCTCGACCATCAGCTTGCGCGCACTGGTGCGCAAGGCACCCCGATCACTGCGCACCACCTCCAGCAGCGCGGCGAGCGCGGGCTCGTAGCGCTTTTCGGCAGGCAGGCGCTCGCCCGGCTGGCCATATGCTGCACGCGACGAGGACGAAAGCCGCGACTCGATTTACAACGGATTGTTATTTTCTTGCGGATAGATTACGAATAGCGTAATGTGTATGCACATATGCAGACCATTACCGAGAGGGTGTTCAAGCTGGCGCCGCCGGGCGGGTTGTTCGATGAGACCGTCATTCACAACCTGTTTCCGGATAGCAGCGACGGCGCCCGGGCGCTGTTGGTGCACCGTGCTTGTCAGGCGGGCGAAATCCTGCGCCTGAAACCCGGACTTTTTGTGCTCGGCCCACCCTATCGTAAGTCCGAACCGCATCCGTTCGTGGTGGCCGGTGTGCTGCATGCCCCGTCTCATATCAGCCTGGAATCCGCCCTGGCGCATCACGGCCTGATCCCCGAAGCGGTCTACCAGGTGAGCAGCGTAACGCTCGGGCGCAGCCGGGAATTTTCCACGCCGTTGGGGGTGTTCAGTTTCCGCCGCGTGCCGGCGCGCGCGCCGCGCGCCGGGGTCGAGGCGGTGGCGGTGGCGCGTGACGCCTGGGCGTTCATCGCCTCGCCGCTGCGTGCCATTGCCGACGCGGTCTACCTCAACAAGGAGATCACCTGGAACCGGAATGGCATCGGCTACCTGACCGAGTCGCTCCGCATCGAGGAGGACGATCTAAGGTCGCTCTCCTTCGACGCGCTGGATGAGATTCTGGACAGCCTCTGCAACCGGCGCGTGCGGACATTCGTCGAAGGGATGAAACGAGCCGTCAGCCATGCTGAATAAGTTCTTGAGCGCGAGAATCCGCGACTATGCACCGACGAATCCGGTGGAGCAGGAGAACGTGTTGCAGGAACTCATGCAACACTATGTGCTGTCCAGCCTCTCGCGTGCGGGCATGTTCGTGCAGGCCATGTTTCACGGCGGCACCTGCCTGCGCATCGTCTACGGGATGAACCGGTTTTCGGAGGACCTGGATTTCCTGCTCAAGCAGCCCGATCCGAATTTCCGCTGGCAGGGCTACCTGGAGTCCGTCCGGAAGGACTGCGCACAGGAAGGCATTGCATTCGAAGTGCAGGACAAGGCCCAAGCCGGAACGCCCGTCCGGAAGGCGTTTCTGAAAACCGATTCCATCGGCAAGATTCTGACGCTGGACCTGCCCTTCGAGCGCTATCAGCCGCGCAAGATCCGCATCAAGCTGGAGATCGACACCAATCCCCCCGCGGGCTCGACGTTCACGACCAGCTACATCACGTTCCCGGTGACGGCGCCCGTGACCACGCAGTCCCTGGAATCCGGCTTTGCCCTGAAACTGCACGCGCTGCTTTGCCGTACCTATGTCAAGGGCCGCGACTGGTATGACTTCGTGTGGTACGTCGCGCGTAAGACCAAACCCGATCTGAACCTGTTGCGCCATGCCTTGCACCAACAGGGGCCATGGGCCGGACAAAAGATCGCGGTGACCTTGCCCTGGGTGCAGGACAACATGGACGCGGCCATCCGGCGCATCAAGTGGACCGCGGCCAGGGATGACGTTCAGCGCTTCCTGCCGCTACGCGAGCAGGAGGGTCTCCGCGCCTGGAGCATGGACTTCTTCCTGCACCAGCTCGCGCGCATGAGCGCGGCAGAGAGTCCATGATCGACGAAGGAAAGCAGGCGGAGGCGACGAAGATACCCGGTCGAACGTCAATCATCTTGGCCGGCGTTGTTTCGCACGCCGATGCCGCAGCACGCAGCCGGCGATGTGGTTGTTGGCCGCTCAGTACAGCGCCCCGGCCAGCAGCTTGCGATACTCGCTCACCAATGCCGCCTGATCCTCGGCCAGATTGAACACCTCGACCATCAGCTTGCGCGCACTGGTGCGCAAGGCACCCCGGTCCCTGCGCACCACCTCCAGCAGCGCCGCGAGCGCGGGCTCGTAGCGCTTGTCGGCAAGCAGGCGCTCGCCCAGGGCGAGGCGCGCGGGCAGGTCGTCCGGATTGGCGGCGAGCTTTGCCTCCAGTTCCTCCAGCGCCGGCAGTTGCTGGCTTCTCTTCCACAAATCGAGCACGGAATAAAGCCTTTCCGCGCGCTCGTCGCGCTCGCGCTCCGGAATCGGCGCGAACATCGCGTCCGCCTCGGCATGGCTGTTTTTCGCCAGCAGCAGTTCGACCAGATCCAGCCGCGCCCCGTGGTTGGCCGGATCGAGTTCGAGCGCGCTGCGCAGATGGCGCTCGGCCTCGTCGAAATCGCCCTGGGCCACGAGCGCGCGCGCGCTGCGGCGCAGCTTCTCGCCCGGCGTCGGGATCAGGCGGTCGATGAAGGTGCGCACGCCGGCCTCGGGCAGCGCGCCGGTGAATTCGTCCGCGAGCTTGCCGTCGATAAACGCCTTGACGTTGGGGATGCCGCGCACGCCGAATTGCGCCGACAACTGCGGATGCTCGTCGGAATTGACCTTGGCCAGCAGGAATCTGCCCTGGTATTCAGCCGCGAGCTTCTCCAGGATCGGTTTCAGCGCGCGGCAGGGAGCGCACCAGGGCGCCCAGAAATCGACCAGCACCGGCACGCCCGTAGACGCTTTAAGCACGTCGCGCTCGAAGGTATCGGTTCCGGTTTCAAACGAATGGGTGTTCATGGCGGCTCCAGCGGATATTTGTGCGATATATGGGGTCAGGTGCGGCCGATTGCAAGCGTCGCTTGCAAGCGCGCTGGCCCTATCCCGCGCTTTCTTATAGCATCCGCGGATGCATCTTCCCGATTACCACGGCGGCAGCATCGTCAACCTGATGCGTTCGATCGAACGCGCGCTCGAGGCGAGGCCCTGCGACGCCGCCGCGGCCTATCCGGAGCTGGATGCCCTGCGAGCCGCAGCGCTCGCGGGCGCGCGCAACGTCGTGCTGCTGGTGATCGACGGCCTGGGCTACGATTACCTCAGCGGCGCCGGTGCGGGCGGCGCGCTGCACCGCCAGCTCAAGGCGCGCATCAGCTCGGTGTTCCCCCCGACCACGGCCACTGCGATCACCTGCTTCCTCACCGGCGTCGGCCCGCGGCAGCATGCGCTTACCGGCTGGCATATCTGGCTGCGCGAACTGGGCTGCCTCGCGGCGACGCTGCGCTCTCGCCCGCGCCACGGCGGCGAACCGCTGTCCAAATCCGGCATCGCCCCGCGCAGCCTGTACACGGCCGAACCCATGTTCGACCGGCTGGCGGCGACCAGCCATGTGGTTTCCCCGGCGAACATCATCGATTCCGACTACAACCTCGCGCATTGCGGGCGCGCGCTGCGCCGGCCGTACAAGGAATTGCCGGAGCTGTTTTCGACGCTGGCCGAAATCGTGCGCAGCGGCAGCGGGCGCCAGTTCATCCACGCCTATACCTGCGACTTCGACGAAACCGCGCACAGTTTCGGCAGCGCGAGCCCGGAACTGCAGCAGAAGTTCCGCCAGATCGATGCCGCCTACGCTCAATTCCTGGATCAGATCGCGGGAACCGGCACGGCGGTGATCGCGGTCGCCGACCACGGCTTCATCGACTCGCCCAGGCAATCCTGCATCGAACTCGAGGACCACCCGCAACTCGCGCAGATGCTGATGCTGCCGCTGTGCGGCGAGCGCCGCACCGCCTATTGCTATGTCGAGCCCGGGCAGGAGGACGCGTTCGAGCATTATGTGCAAACCCGGCTGGACCATTGCGCCGACCTGTACCGAAGCGCCGATCTGATCAAACAGGGCTGGTTCGGCCTGGGCCCGGCGAACCCGCGCCTCGCCGAGCGCGTCGGCCACTACACCCTGCTGATGAAGGACGATTACACCATCAAGGACTGGGTACTGGGCGAGGAGCGTTATCTGACCCTGGGTGTCCACGGCGGCGTGAGCGCGGCGGAGATGTACGTGCCGCTGATTCTGGCCGAAGCGTAGAAGAAAGCATTCCCTCCATGCTCGCGCTCAAACTATTGCTGGTGCCGGCGTTCCTGCTGCTGATCTCGCTCGCCGGCAGGCGCTGGGGACCGGAAATCGCCGGCCGGCTGGCGGGCCTGCCGGCGCTGACCGGCCCGATACTGTTCCTGCTGGCGCTGGAGAAAGGCGCCGCGTTTGCCGGCACGGCGGCCATCGTTTCCCTGTCCGCCGTGTTCGGCGCGGTCGTGTATATCCTCGCCTACGCGCGCGTGTGCGCGCGCCATCCGCTGGGGCTTGCCCTGCTCGCCGGACTGGCGAGCTGGTGCTGCGCCGCGCTCTTGCTGACAGCGCTTCCGCTCACCCCGGTCGGTTCGCTCGTCATCGCGCTATCTGCCCTCGCCATCGCGCCGAAATTGTTTCCGCGCATAGCGGCGCCGCTGTCGCCCGCGCCGATGCCCAAACGCGAACTGCCGCTGCGCATGCTGGCGGGCGCCGCGCTCACCCTCGCCGTGACCTCGCTCGCGGCGGCGATCGGGCCGGCGTGGAGCGGCATGCTCGCGGTGTTTCCGGTGCTCGCCATCGTATTGTCGGTGTTCTCGCATCGCGCTTCCGGCCCCGCATTCGCCGCGACTTTGCTCAAAGGCATGATCCTGGGGCTGTACGCATTCACCAGCTTCTGCCTGGTGCTGGCCGCGCTGTTGCCGCTGCACGGAGTGGCCGTTTCGTTTTCGAGCGCAACCGCAGTGGCCATCGCGGTTCAGTGGACCCTGATGTCGCGCCTGCGCCGGCGCTAAGGCCGGGCGCGCGGCATCGCTGCGCGCAGGCGGGTTCACGCCCGCGGCCGCGTCCAGGTTTCCGACCACGCCAGGCAGCAGCTCGATCCGGGCTTGCCGAAGCGATCCTGCAGGAACACCTTCGCCGTCGCGGCTTCGCTGTTTACCGAGAGCTGCGCGCTGCGCGCGGGCAGGAACGTGCTGTAGACGCCGATCGGACGCTCCATCGCTCCCGGCGGCATGGTGAGCACGAACGGCGCCATCAGATCCCAGTAACTCAGGATGATCTCGTCCTCGTCGGAGACGATGCGCTCTTCCACCGTGCTGAGCGAATTGCCGCTGCGCTCGAATTCCGCGTCGATCAGCGGCAGCGACTCGGAGGCGAAGTCCTTGTACAGCAGCACTTCGATGGTGCGCTGGAGAAAGCGCGCGACAGCCGCGTTGTCGGTATAGACGCGCGGCCCCTTGCCGGTGAGCGGGCTCTCGATGAACAGCGCGTGTCCCTGTCCGGCGGGCGACCACAGCACGCGCCAGTGGCTGACGCGGTCGGCGATGGTCTTGCCCCCGTCGTTGGAGAGGCGGATGAACGAATTCTCCCCGGTCATCACGACGTCGTGCGGGTCAACCATCTGGGTGTCGGTCATGGGTTTGCTCCTGTTCTGCGGACAATGGGTGTGCCGGAAATGCGCATGTTGGGAAAACGACTGGGCGGATGAATGATAGCACCGCATCGGACAGTGCGATGCCGTGGCGCTGGAGGTTGGCCGCAAGAAAGCCGGATGGCGGCTTAGCGAACCCTCTGGACGCGCGGCAAGCGCATATGCTACAAAGCCGGACGCGCCCCGCGGCGCGGCCCAAAACACAAGAGCAATCGCTTTTCACCGGAGGAAACATCCATGGCGCATTTGGCTAGAGGTTTACTGGCACTCATCCTATCGGCATTTGCGGCGCTGCCCGCCGGCGCGCAGAGTTACCCCAGCCGGCCGGTGCGTATCATCGTCCCGTTCGCCGCCGGCGGCCCGGCGGACATTTATGCGCGCTTTCTCGGACAGCACCTGCAAAAAGCGCTGGGCCAGCCGTTCGTGATCGAGGACCGCCCCGGCGGCGGCTCGGTTCTCGGCACCGACGCGGTGGCGAAATCCGATGCGGACGGCTACACGCTGCTGATGATGTCCAACACGCACACGGTCAACGAATCGCTGATTTCGAACAAGCCGTTCCAGTTGCTGCGCGATTTTGCGCCGGTCTCCCCGGTGAACTATTCGGATCTGGTGCTGGTCGTGCACCCTTCGGTCGCGGCGAACACGCTGGCGGAATTCATCGCGCTCGCCAAAGCCAAGCCGCACGTGCTCAACTACGCTTCATCGGGTCCCGGCACGCCCTACCACATGGCGGGCGAACTGTTCAAGGCGATGGCCGGCCTGGACATCGTCCACGTTCCCTACAAGGGCAGCTCGGGCGCGCGCACCGATGTCCTCGGCGGGCAGGTGCAGATGATGTTCGATGCGATCACGACCATGGCGCCGAACGTGCGCGCGGGCAAACTCAAGGCGCTGGGCACCACGGGCAAGGCGCGCTCGCCGGTGCTGCCGGACACGCCCACGGTCGCCGAAGCCGGCGTACCCGGCTACGAGGCGGTCATCTGGCTCGGCGTGATGGCGCCGGCGGGCACGCCCAAGGCTATCATCGAGCGCCTGAACACGGAGATCAGGAAGATCGTGAACAGCGCCGAGGTGAAGGAAGCCTGGGCCAAGCAGGGCGCGGCGCCGCTCAACATGAGCACGGACGAGTTCGCGCAATACCTGCGCGACGACATCGCCAAATGGGCCAAGGTGGTGAAAATCTCCGGCGCCAAAGTCGACTGAAACGATGAGCGCGCAGTCCGGAGACGCCGCTGCCGCCCTGCGGCTCAGCGTCAACGGCACCGAACACGAGGTCAGCGCCGCCGCGGACACGCCGCTCCTGTACGTGCTGCGCAACCAGCTCGGACTGAAGGCGGCGCACTTCGGCTGCGGCACCGGCCAGTGTGGCGCCTGCAGGGTGCTGATCGACGGGCGCGCCGTAGCCTCCTGCGACACGCCGCTGTGGGCGGCGGCGGGCAAGCGCATCACCACCGCCGAAGGCCTGGGCGATGCGGCGCATCCGCACCCGCTGCAAAGCGCGCTGATCGCCGAACAGGCGGGACAATGCGGCTACTGCCTGCCGGGCATCCTGATCAGCGCCGCGGCGCTGCTCGCGCGCAATTCGATGCCCGGCGAAGCCGAGGTGCGCGCCGCGCTGGATCAGAACCTGTGCCGCTGCGGCTCGCACAACCGCATCGTGCGCGCGGTGCTGCGCGCGGCGCAACCGGCACCCGGGCCGTGAATTTGGCATACCGGCTTGCTGCTGACGGGTCCGGTAATCTGCCGCGGCTCCCTGGCAGCCTGCACCTCAACCGGCGCCTGTCGCAGTGGCTGCGCTTCCTGCCGGATGGCACGATCGAGGTACGCTCGGGCAAGGTCGAGATCGGACAGGGGATCGCCACGGCGCTGGCGCAGATCGCCGCCGAGGAACTGGACGTCGGCGTCGAGCGCATACGCATGCTGCCCGCGAGCACCGCGGGCAGCCCGGACGAGGGCGTGACCTCGGGCAGCCTCTCGATTCAGGAATCGGGCAGCGCGCTGCGCTACGCCTGCGCCGAAGCGCGCGCGATCTACCTCGACGCCGCGGCCTTGCGGCTGGGCGTGCCGGCCGCGTCGCTGGCGATCGCCGGCGGCGAAATCGTCGGCGCGAGCGGCGCGCGCAGCAGCTACGCCGAACTCGCCGACGACGCCCTGCTCGAACGCGAAGCCACGGCGAGCGTGCCGCCGAAGGCGGCGTCGCAGCATCGCATCGTCGGCAGCGCGCACGCGCGCCTCGATCTGCCGCGCAAAGTGTACGGTGAGCCGCGCTTCCTGCACGACCTCGACTTTCCCGGCATGCTGCACGCGCGCGTGCTGCGGCCGCCCTCGCCTGCGGCGACGCTGATCTCGCTCGACGACACGCGCGCACGCGCCCTGCCCGGCGTGGTCGCGCTGGTGCGCGACGGCAGTTTCGCCGGCGTGCTGGCACAGCGCGAAGAGATTGCGCTGAAAGCGCTCGAGGCACTGCGACTGGGCGCGTCGTGGCAGGAGGCGGAAACCCTGCCCGACGCCGCCGCTCTGGCCGACTGGCTGCAGGCGCAGCCGGCCGAAACCCGGCGCGTCGACGAACGCGGCACAAGCGCCGCGGGCGCAAGGGCACACACCCGGCGCGCCCGCTATACCCGCCCCTATCTCGCCCACGCCTCGATCGCGCCCTCCTGTGCCGTGGCGCAATGGGAAGGCGGGCGCCTGCGCGTCTGGTGCCACAGCCAGGGCATCTACAACCTGCGCACCGATCTGGCGCTCGCGCTCGCGCTGCCACCGCAGGACATCGTGGTCGAGCATGTGGAAGGCGCCGGTTGCTATGGCCACAACGGCGCCGACGACGCCGCCTTCGATGCGGCCTTGCTTGCGCGCGCCGCCGCGGGGCGCCCGGTCAGGCTGCAATGGTCGCGCGCCGACGAGCTTGCCTGGGCCCCATTCGGCCCGGCGATGGCCATCGAAATCGAAGCCGATCTGGACGCCTCCGGCGCGATCCTCGCCTGGCGCCATGAAATCTGGAGCAACGGCCACAGCAGCCGGCCCGGACGCGCCAGGACGCCGGCGCTGCTCGCGGCGGCTCAGCTCGAACACGCGTTCGAGCGCCCGATCGCAATCAACCCCCCGGTGGCGGCGGGCGGCGGCGCCGAGCGCAACGCGATCCCCGGCTACGATCTGCCGGCCTGGCGCATACTCAGCCACCGGCTGCTCGCCATGCCGATCCGCACTTCGGCGTTGCGCTCGCTCGGCGCGTTCGCCAATGTGTTCGCGATCGAATCCTTTCTCGACGAGCTCGCCGCCGGAGGCGGCGAGGACCCGCTCGCGCTGCGCCTGCGGCTCCTGTCCGAACCGCGCGCACGCGCGGTGCTCGAGGCCGCCGCGCGGCGCGCGAACTGGACCGGATGGGCGAAGGGCGAAGGCCGCGGGCACGGCATCGGCTTTGCCCGTTACAAGGGCAGCGGCGCCTGGTGCGCCGTCATCGCCGAGATCGAGGCCGGGCGCGAGATCCGCGTCCTGCGCCTGGTGATCGCGGTCGACGTGGGCCTGGCGGTCAATCCGGACGGCGTGGCAAACCAGATCGAGGGCGGCGCGATCCAGGCGGCGAGCTGGACGTTGAAGGAGCAAGTGCGCTTCGATCGCACGCGCATCACCAGCGCCAGTTGGGACGACTATCCGATCCTGCGTTTTTCCGAAGTGCCTGCGGTCGAGGTGGAACTGCTGCACCGGCCGCAGGAACCCTCCCTGGGTGCGGGAGAAGCCGCGCAGGGACCGACCGCGGCCGCCATCGCCAACGCGGTGTTCGATGCGCTGGGCGTGCGCGTGCGCGACCTGCCGATCACGCCCGAGCGCATCATCGCCGCGGCGAATTGATTTTTGACGAAGAGGGATTTTGATGCGACTGCACATACTGAGCGGCGGCGCCGCGCAAAGCGTGGTGAACGCGCTCGCCGGAGAATTCCGCGCGGCGACCGGATACGAGCTCGACTGCAGCTTCAGCGCCGTCGGCGCAATGAAAGCGAAGCTGCTCGCGGGCGCGCCCGCCGACCTGGTCATTCTGACTCATGCGTTGATCGCCGAACTCGCCGCAGGCGGGCAAGTGCTGCACGATAGCTGCGCCGACCTGGGCCGCGTGCGCACCGGCGTCGCCGTGCGCAGCGGCGACGCCCTGCCCGACATCGCCAGCGCGGACGCGCTGCGCAGCGCCCTGCTTGCCGCCGCGGGCATTTACTTCCCTGATCCGCAGAAAGCCACCGCCGGCATCCATTTCGCGCGCGTGCTGGACACCCTGGGCATCCACGGCGAGGTCGAGTCCCGGCTGCGGCCCTATCCGAACGGGAACACGGCGATGCGCGAACTGGCGCAGGCCCAGGGCGCGCGCCTGATCGGATGCACCCAGCTCACCGAGATCAGGAACACGCCGGGTGTGAAGCTGGCCGGGATGCTGCCGCGCGAGTTCGAACTCGCGACCGTGTATTGCGTCGGCGTATGCACCGCCGCGGCCAGCCCCGACGCGGCTCGGCGCTTTGCGGCACTGCTCACGGGCGAGTCCTCGCGCGCGCTGCGGACGAACGCCGGATTCGAACTCGGGACGGCGTGAACCGAGGCGGTCACGGCCCAAGCGGGCGCGCAGCATTTCCCGTCCGAATCCGGCCGTGACGGGGGTAAGATAAGCGCACCCATCACTCCAAATCGAGGCGGCCATGAACAGACTGTGGCTTGGGCTGGGTTCGCTCCTGGCATTGATCGCGATCGGCGCTTATTTCTGGCTGCAACAGGCGCCGCCGCAACTGCCAACCCCGGTCGCGGTCGTGTCGCCTGCCGCGGTCGCGCCGCCTCCCGCCATCGTGACGGCAAAGCCGGCGATCAATTATCCGGTCCCGCTGCCGCCCGGCATGGCGGAACTCCCGCCGATCGAGCAGTCCGACGATTTCGTCAGGGAACGGATGGCGGAACTGTTCAGTGCCCAGGCGATCAAGACACATTTCCTGATTGAAAACTTCGTGCGCCGCGTAGTTGCCACGGTGGACAATCTTGCGCGCTCGTTCGCGCCGCCAGGCAAGTGGCCGCTGCGCCCGGCGCCCGGGCGTTTCAGCGTCGAGACCGGCGCGGACGGGAACGTCATCGGCGCGAACAACGCCGCTCGCTACGGCGCATTCGTCGCGCTGGTCGAATCAGTGGACACGGAGCGCGCGGCCGCGCTGTATCGGCGGCTCTACCCGCTGTTCCAGCGCGCCTACGAGGACCTCGGCTATCCGGGAAAGTATTTCAACGATCGCCTGGTTGCGGTGATCGACCTGCTGCTCGAAACGCCCGAACCGTCCGGCGCGCTGAAAGTCGAACTGCCCGAAATCCGGGGCCCGCTCAAGCCGACGCGCCCCTGGGTGCTTTACCGCTACTCCGATCCCGCTCTCGAGGGCCTGTCGAGCGGGCAGAAGATCCTCCTGCGCATGGGGAGTGAAAACGAAAAACGGCTGAAATCGAAACTCGCTGAATTTCGCAAGCTGATTGCGGGAGAGAAAGTGAGTCGCTGACATTCGCCGCGCTTGCGCAATTCCGATCGGTCAACGCCGAACGGAAAGTCCGCAAACAGGCGATTGGGGTGGCGTCGACATCGGGACCGGCATCGGCGTCGCGGTCCATCCGAGCGGCGGCCGGGACGCGGACACGCTGCCAAGAGCTGCCGCCATGTACGGCAACAACGGTCGGAGATGAATTCTTTGTCGCGCGGGATTCAAGAAACGATGAACCGAAAGGCGGCGTTGGACAGCACGGGCGAGAGTGGGCCGCCCTGCGGTACGCCCCTGTGCGTGGGTTCGATATTGCCTTCCAATAATCCGAAGGTAACCAAACGCTTCTCACTGTAAGCGTGACGAACGTCTTCACGCGTGATCGTGAAGTTGTCCCAGATGGCCTCGCAGCCGACGAAATCGAGCCCGTGATCCTTGATGTTCTTCCGGCGCTTAGCTTCGTCCCAGGCGGTCACAAACAAATTGGAGTAACAAAATACTAGTCACGCAAGAGAAACAATCGAAAGATCTAACAGTTATTCAACGGACCCACCGGTCCGTACTTTCGAGATTTGCAGAACCTGCCGATGCGCGGTAACTACTTGATTCATTGATGACGCACAAGGGGTGTCCGTCCGCATATGTAATGATAGTGCGGACCGATAACGTTGGGTTGCCGTTGGCTTTTTTCGCGAGCGTCTGCTTTGGAGGAAATTCTCGGCAGTCCGGTTCTGGCGGGAGCACGCGCTGGGACCTGGTGCCGCAAAGCTGCCGCTGGGCAATTCCGCAATTTTCGCCGCCATCGGCTACCGGAGCCTGCCGTCCCCGTCTCGACGTCCAGCAATGACTGCGGCAAAATGGCGGCAAACCCGCGGCGCCCGCCGACAATCTTATGAGCTCCGAGCTGATTGCCGGGCTAGGCGCCGCGGTTAAGGTCTTACAGGCTTCCTTTAGGCTCAACGGACGAGTCCTCCATGTTCGCAGGACACATTGGCGCAGCACTCGCATGCGGGCGCGCCGAAAGGCGTGTCAATGTTGGCACGTTCATTTTTGCCGCGTTACTACTGGACGCCGTGCTGTGGCTTTTCATTCTTGTGGGTTGGGAGTCCGCGACAATTCCTCCCAGCTTCGTCAGCACTCATCAGGCTGAGTTTGTCTTCCCTTACTCGCATGGGTTGCCTGCAAGTATTGCGTGGTCGGCATTGGCGGGTGCGGTCCTCTTGTGGTTTCAACGCCTGAACGAACGCAAATGGCGCTGTGCAGCGCTCGTCGGGGCGGCAGTCTTTTCGCATTGGCTCCTCGATGCCCTGGTCCACATTCCAGAATTGCCATTGCTGGGTGCGGACTCAGCGGTGGTGGGGCTGGGCCTTTGGCAAAACATGCCGGTTGCGCTTGCTGTTGAAGGGTTTATCGTGGCGCTTGGTCTTTGGTTGTTCATTCCGGGCGCCAATTTGTCTCGTGCCAGGAAAAGCGGGCTAGTGGCTCTGTGCACGCTCGTACTCGCTTTCACCATCGTGGGCATGACCATGGCGCCTCCGCCGCCCTCGGTTGCCGCCATGGCTGGTAGCTCCCTGGTCACGCTCATGGTCGTTGCCGCAATCGCATTCTGGCTCGGCAAAGTTCCCCGGCAAACGCGAGCCTGACTATGCACTCACGGATTTCCTACGCCCGTTTTCTCCTCGCCGCTGCACTCGCCCTGCTGTCCGCCGTCGCGCAGGCGTCGGTGGGATTGACCGAACTCGCCGGTAAGGATGGCGACGGCCCTGTAACGATCTTCTACCCTTCAAATAGCGAATCCCAGCCGGTGGTACGCGGCCCTTTCACGGTCCAGGCTGCGTTGCAGGGCGTCCCCATGGGTGGCAACGGGCGCTTGATCGTCATTTCTCACGGCTCGGGCGGCACACCGTGGGTACACGCGGACGTGGCCCGCGCCTTGGTGGAAGGCGGCTTCGTGGTGGCCGTGCCCGAGCATCGGGGCGATAACCACAAGGACAACGGCTCACCTGGGCCCGAAAGCTGGAAGCTCCGACCGGCGGAAGTTTCGCGCGCAATTGACGCGGTCGGGCGGGATTCGCGCTTTGCGCCATCACTGAAGTTGGACCGGGTGGGCATGTACGGCATGTCGGCGGGCGGCCACACTGCGCTCACCTTGGCCGGTGGTCGCTGGTCACCGGCGCGCTTTCGTCAGCATTGCGAAGAGCATATCGCCGATGACTTCAATGCCTGCGTTGGTCTGGCGACCCGGTTGACTGGCGGTATGCTGGACGGACTAAAGAAGACAATCGCACTAAGCGTGATTCGCCTCCGTTTCGGCGACGCCAAGTGGTACACGCATGCCGACCCGCGCGTCGCCGCGGTGGTTGCAGGCGTTCCATACGCGGCAGACTTCGATATGGCCTCGCTCGCCAGTCCGCGCGTGCCGCTGGCGCTGGTGACCGCCCGGCAGGACAAGTGGCTGGTGCGGCGCTTTCACAGCGACCTCGTGCTTAAGGCATGCGCCACGTGCGAGCGGCTCGCCGATTTGCCCGAGGGCGGTCACGGAGCGCTTCTGTCGCCATTGCCGCCGGGACTGACTGGTCTCATTGGCGAACTGCTGAACGACCCGCCTGGCTTCGACCGCGCAGCGCTGCCGCAGGTGGAGCGCAAGATTGTGGCATTTTTCCGCAAGCAGTTGCTCCCATAGAAACCGGTACGCAATTTGCGGCAAGCCGCACAACTCGATAGCTCGGATTCTACTCGTCGTCTTCTTGTACATCGTCATCGTACTGGCGCTGTTCCGCCGGTTCTGTAAGCTCTTCGGATTCCATTCTCTGCCTCTCCAATCAATCGGTTTTCAAAGTTCAATAACTGTAGCAGTCGATTGTTACTGTTTCGTGTAGTTCACCAGTGAGCCGTAATGGCGGGCCAAACCGCTGAAACCGGCGAAGGTGTTACCTGGACGCTACGGATTCGCTGCGAAAAACATGCTACGTCGACCCGGCGACAATGGAAAACGGGAATAGGTGCTGAATTCGGGCTCATTCCTGCGCTATAGAGCAGCTTCGCCACCAGGCCTCGAACCTTGAAGCCCGGGCATTTACACAGGTCTAGCAATACGAGGGGACAGGTCCCCTCGTGCTCCCCTAGATCAGCCGCCTAAGGGCAATTCTGCCAGGCGCTCCTACTTTCTGAGCTTGCCCCAGAGCTCATCCAAGCGCGCATAGCGGCCGCAACCGCTAGTGTAGAACTTGTAGCGCACCGGGTTCTTGCGGTAGTAGTCCTGGTGGTAGTCCTCGGCCGGCCAGAACTCGGCTGCCTTGACGATCGGCGTCACGATCGGCTGCTTGAACGGCTTTCCCTTCTCCCACTTCGCCCTGGAAGCGTCGGCAAGCCGCTTTTGCTCCTCGTCGTGCCAGAAGATCGAAGGCCGGTATTGCGAGCCGACGTCGCAGAATTGCCGGTCTTTCACCGTGGGATCGTGGTTTACCCAGAACTGATCGAGCAGCCGCTCGTAGCTTACCTTCGTCGGGTCGTACACAACCTGAACCACCTCGGTGTGGCCGGTGGCGCCCGACGACACCTCCTCGTAGGTCGGGTCTTTCTTGCTTCCGCCCATGTAGCCCGAGGTGGTCGAAATCACGCCGGGAACCTTATCCATCGCCTCCTCCGCACACCAAAAGCAGCCGGCGGCGAAAGTGGCTTTGGCGAGCCCCGTCGGCTGGCTTTGGGCAAAGACAGGGGGCACGGCGAGCGCGGCCAGCCAGATTGACAGGATGAGAATTCGAGCAAACATGACTTGTCCCTCCTTCACGGCGTTATCACAGTTTGGTCGGTCTTTCGACCGATTGCCTGCGGCTTGGTTCGAATCGGCACTCAGCCGGTGATGCCGATCTGCCAAGGCACGAACTCGTGGTCGCCCAGGCCCAGTTCCTCGCTCTTGGTCTTCTCCCCCGAGGCGGTGCGCAGGATCAGCTGGAAAATCTGTTCGCCCATCTCGTCCATGCTGGCCGTGCCATCGAGGATCTGGCCGCAGTTGATGTCCATGTCCTCCTCCAGCCTGACGTACATCGGCGTGTTGGTGGCGAGCTTGATCGAAGGCGAAGGCTTGCAGCCGAAGGCCGAGCCGCGGCCGGTGGTGAAGCACACCACGTTGGCGCCGCCTGCAATCTGCCCCGTCGCCGACACCGGATCATAGCCCGGCGTGTCCATGAACACGAAGCCCTTCTGCTTCACCGGCTCGGCGTACTTGTACACTTCCATCAGCGGCCCGGTGCCGCCTTTCATCGCCGAGCCCAGCGATTTTTCGAGGATATTCGCCAGGCCCCCGGCCTGGTTGCCGGGGCTGACCACGCCGTTGATCTGGACATCCCTGCCCAGCGCATACACGTCCTTCCACCAGCGGATGCGCTCGATCAGCTTTTCGCCGACCTCGCGCGAGACCGCGCGCCGCGTGAGCGTGTGTTCGACGCCGTAGATCTCGGGCGTCTCGGACAGCACCGCGGTGCCGCCGTGGCGCACCAGGATGTCCATCGCCGCGCCCAGCGCCGGATTGGCGGTGATCGAGGAAAAACTGTCCGAGCCGCCGCACTGCAGGCCGACGGTGATGTGGCTCGCGGGGACGCTCACGCGCGTCACGCGATTCGCCTCGGGCAGCAGCGCCTGAATCGCGGCGACGCCGGCCTCTATGGTTTTGCGCGTCCCGCCCGTGTCCTGCATGATGAAGCTGTGCAGCTTGGTGCCGCTGGTCAGTTTTTCGCTCTCGAACAGCGTATTGATCTGGTTGCGCTCGCAGCCCAGGCCGACTACCAGCACAGCGGCCATGTTCGGATGGCGGATGTAGCCCGCCAGCGTGCGCCGCAGCAGGTCCATCGGCTCGCCCGACAGCTCCATGCCGCAGCCGGTGGAGTGCGTGAACGCGGCGATGCCGTCGATATTCGGAAACTGCGCCAGCCGCTCCGGCGTGAACCAATCGGCGATGCGGTGCGAAACGGTGGCCGAGCAATTCACGGTCGAGACGATGCCGATGTAATTGCGCGTGGCCACGCGCCCGTCCTCGCGCACGATGCCCATGAAGCTCGCGCGCTCAGGCGCAGGCACCATGTCCACCGGCTTGTAATCGCGGGCGTAGGCGTAGTCGCGGTCGAACTCGCGAAACTCCATGTTCAGCCGGTGCAGCAGCGTGCCGGGCGCGATGTCGGTCGAGGCAAAGCCGATGGTTGTGTTGTACTTGAGCACCGCCTCGCCTTTGGCCAGCGCGCGCGCGGCGACCTTGTGCCCGGCAGGGATGCGGTTGAGGCAGGTCAGGTTCTCCTCCGCGAGGATGCTTCCCTGCGCCAGGTCGGCGCGCGCGACCAGTACGTTGTCGTTCGGGTGCAGCCGGATCGCCGCTGCGGCGAGGTTCTTCATGGCGGGGGCGTTCATACGTTCGGTTCCTTAAGTTAGAGGCGTGTTCGATCAGCATCCGGCGGCGCAATACGACCGAAGGAAGTCCCTGTGGGACGACCGAAGGAAGTCCCTGTGGGACGACCGAAGGAAGTCCCTGTGGGACGACCGAAGGAAGTCCCTGTGGGACGACCGAAGGAAGTCCCTGTGGGACGACCGAAGGAAGTCCCGCTGGGACGGCCTCGCCTATTGCGCCCTACGCTGCTGACCTCGTTCCAAGTCTAGCGCATCCTAGCAAACTCCCGGATATCCGGGCGCCAGGATTCAACGTCCCGAACGCGACGGACGAACCAAGGCGGGCGAGGAACGCTCCCGCTGCTCCCTTGGCCCCTCGTGCGCCCCTGAACCAGGCGCCTGGCGGCTAATCCGCGGGCGTACTCAATTCCGGGCAGAAGTATTTTTCGGGATTCATCCGCTTGCAGTAGCAAGCCGGGGCACGATGCTTTAGACTGTCCGTCTATTGACTTAGGCTGCACCATTGCCCAGGTTGATATTCGACTACATTTCTATCAGGAGATTTTCGTGGCTACTGGAACAGTGAAGTGGTTCAACGCAGGCAAGGGTTTCGGTTTTATTCAGGCAGATGACGGTTCGAAAGACGTGTTCGTGCATATCTCGGCGGTGGAGAAAGCCGGTCTGTCCACCTTGAACGAAGGTCAAAAAATCCAGTACGAATTGCAGAAAGGCCAGGACGGCAAGACCTCGGCTGGAGATTTGAAGTCCATCTGAACCCGGCGTTGCCGGTCGGCCCGTTCGCGACCGGTCGGCATTGCTGTAAATAGAGTCCGATAGAGTCTCCGCGGGGTAGCTCCGTGGCGGGGCTCTTGCGCATGCCAATGGAGGCGTGCGTCAGTGCGATTCGCGCACATCGCGCTCCGACTCAGGCTGCCGACGCAGCCAGTTCCCGCTGCGGCTGAAACCCGAGCTCCGCCGACAGCGCCACCGCGGCGTCGCGCACATGCTTTGACTTCTCCTGCAACGCCTGCAGTGAAAGCCGCCACATCGGGCCGGACATGCCGATGGCGCCGGCAACCCGGCCGGTGAAGTCGCGCACCGGAACCGCAACGCAGCGCGCCTCGGCATCGAATTCGCCGTCGTCGAAGGCCAGGCCCTTGCGCCTCACTTCGTCGATCTCGCGCAGCAAGGTGTCGCGCTCGACGATGGTCTTGGCGGTGAACTGGCGCAACTCGCAGGTTTCCAGATAGCGCTCGAGCTGGGACGGCGAGAGTGCGGCCAGCAGCACCTTGCCCAGGGCCGTGGCGTGCGCTGGACGAACCGCGCCGGTGCGGTCGACCATCTGGAATATCCCGGTGCCGGCGGTCTTGGCCACCACCACGATTTGCTCTCCCGAGCGAATGGCAAAATGGCTGTATTCGCCGGTCTCGCGCGTCAGTTTCTCGAGTATGGGCGTGGCCACGCTGACCAGTTCGATCTCGTCCAGGGCGCCCGCCGCGAGCGTGAACATGCGCCGCCCGATGCGGTACTTCCTCGAATCCGCAAGCTGGCTCACATAGCCGAGCTGCACCATGGTCTTGACCAGGTGAAACGTCGTGCTGTTGTGCAGTCCCACGCGCTTGCTCAGCTCCGCCAGGCTGATGCCTTCGCGATTGCGCGCGATTTCCTCGGCGATCGCGAAAGCGCGCGCGATCGACTGAACGCCGCCGTGCTCCTTGCGAGTCTCGTGCTTTTCCTCCGGCGGCGGCGGCGTTTTGGTGCGTGCGGGTTTTTTCATATTCGTCGCTCACTTTGTCGCGTTACAGGTTGAACAGGACCAGCCGCTCCTCGGTCATGTCGCGCATGGCGTAGCGCGGCCCTTCGCGCCCGATGCCGCTCGCCTTGATGCCGCCATACGCGAGCTGGTCGGTGCGCCAGGTCGAGGTGCCGTTGACGATCACGCCGCCGACGCGCAGCGCGCGAATCGCGTCGAACGCCACCTGCAGCGATTTGGTGAAGATGCCGCAATGCAGTCCGTACTGCGCGGCGCTGATTCTCTCGAACAGCGGCGTGAGGTCCGTGTAACGCTGCACCGTCACCACCGGTCCGAACACTTCCTCGCACACCACGCGCATGGACGGCTCGACATCGACGAGCACCGTCGGCGCGTAGGCCGCGCCGTGGCGTCGCCCGCCGGTCAGGGCGCGCGCACCTGCGCCGATCGCCTCCTGCACCCAGCTCTCCACCCGCTGCGCCGCCGCCGCGTCGATCAGCGTGCCGACGTCGGTCGCCGCATCCAGCGGGTCGCCCAGGCGCAGGGTCTTCACCTCCCGCACCATGCGCTCGACGAATTTATCGTAGAGGCTTGCGTGCACATAGACGTTCTGCACCGAAATGCAGCTCTGTCCGGCAAGTCGCATCGAATTGCGCGCGCACAGCGGCGCGGCCTCCTCCACCGATGCGTCGGAATGCACGATGGTCGTGCCGTTGCCGCCGAGTTCGAGTGCCACCCGGCGCAAGCCGCTCGCCGCCTTGATTTCCGCCCCGACGCGGCTCGATCCGGTGAAGGTCACGAAATCGACGCGCGGATCGCGCACCAGCGCCGGGCCGACCGTATTGCCGAACAGCAGGTTGACGAAGCCCGGCGGCGTGCCGGCGTCGGCGAACAACTCGACCAGCTTGCTCACCACCCAGGGAGACTGCGGCGGCGCCTTGAGCACGATGGTATTGCCCGCCGCAATCGCCGGTCCGATTTTGTGGCAGGCCAGATTGAACGGCGCGTTGAACGGCGTGATGCCGGCCACCACGCCCACCGGGAAGCGCAGCAGGAACGCGAGTTTGCCCGCGCCCATGGGCGTGCCGTCCAGCGGAACCTGCTCGCCCTTGATGCGGATCGCCTCCTCCGCCGACAGCAGGATCGTATCCTGCGAGCGTATCACTTCGGCCCTGGCATCCTTGATCGCCTTGCCGGTCTCGCGCGACATGACTGCGGCGATGCTCTCGGCGCGCTCCACCAGCAGCGCGCCCACCTTGCGCAGCAGCGCCGCGCGCTCGTAGCCGGGCATGGCTGCGGCCCTGGGCTTGGCCGCGGCTGCAGCCGACAGCGCGTCATCGAGGTCCTGCAGCGTGGACTCGGGCGCACACGCCACGCGTTGATTGCGATAGGGATCGCAAATGTCGCGTTCGCTTGCGCCGGCGCGCCATTGGCCGCCGATATACATTTTCAAGTGCGCCACGTCCGGGTCGGCGGCGACGCTGTTGTTCACGCGGGAATTGGACATGCCGGCCTCAATTCGGATATCGATCGATCGATCGTAAAGCGGGTGCCGTCGATGCCGGCACCGGTTAACTCAATGACGGCAAATTATACCTCAGGATCGCTTCGGTACCGGTAATATGAACTCGTGTTTGCCATTGTGAAAGTTTGTACCAACCCGATTACAATAGCATTATTGATACGCAACCGAGCTCCTGCCTTATGACAGACCGGGACTACGACGTTATCGTGATTGGCGGAGGCAACGCCGCCCTGTGCGCGGCGTTGACGGCGCGAGAAGGCGGCGCCAGCGTGCTGCTGCTCGAATCCGCCCCGCGCGCATGGCGCGGCGGCAACTCGCAGCACACGCGCAACCTGCGCTGCATGCACGACGCCCCGCAGGACGTGCTCACCGATGCCTATGCGGAAGAGGAATACTGGCAGGACTTGCTCAAAGTCACCGGCGGCCTTACCAACGAGACCCTGGCGCGGCTGGCGATTCGTGCTTCGTCGCACTGCCGCGACTGGATGCGCCGCCACGGCGTGCACTTCCAGCCCTCGCTCTCGGGCACCTTGCAGCTGTCGCGCACCAACGCCTTCTTCCTCGGCGGCGGCAAGGCACTGCTCAACGCCTACTACCGCAGCGCCGCAGCGCTCGGCGTACACGTCCGCTACGAGGCGCCGGTGGACCGGCTGGAGTTGAGCGACGGCCGTTTCGTCGCGGCTTGCATCGGCGGCGAGCGCATCGCGGCAAGGGCGTGCGTGGTCGCCAGCGGCGGCTTCGAGTCGAACCGCGAATGGATGCGCGCAGCCTGGGGCCAGATCAACGGCGAATGGGTCGCCGACAATTTCCTGATTCGCGGCACGCGCTTCAACATGGGCGTATTGCTGAAATTCCTGCTCGATGCCGGCGCCGACGCCGTCGGCGACCCGACGCAAAGCCATTCGGTGGCCATCGACGCGCGCGCGCCGTTGTACGACGGCGGCATCTGCACCCGCGTGGACAGCGTGTCGCTGGGCATCGTCGTGAACAGGCATGCCGAGCGCTTCTACGACGAAGGCGAGGACTTCTGGCCCAAGCGCTATGCGATCTGGGGCAGGCTGGTGGCGCACCAGCCCGGGCAGATCGCCTACTCGGTGATAGACGCAAAGGCGATCGGGCGCTTCATGCCGCCGGTGTTCCCGGGCGAGAAAGCGGCTACACTGCCCGAACTGGCACGCCGCCTCGGCCTCGACGAGGCCGCCTTCGTGCGCACTGTCCGCGACTACAACGCGGCCTGCCGCGCCGGCAGCTTCGACCACGCGCTGCTCGACGACTGCGCCACTTCCGGCCTCGCGCCGGCGAAGACGCATTGGGCACGCCCGATCGACACCGCGCCGTTCTACGCCTATCCGCTGCGGCCCGGCATCACTTTCACCTACCTCGGCGTGAAGGTGAACGAGCTGGCCGCCGTGCATTTCGCCGGCCGCGCGAGCCCGAACCTGTTCGCCGCCGGCGAAATCATGGCCGGCAACGTGCTCGGCAAAGGCTACACCGCCGGCGTCGGCATGACCATCGGCACCGCCTTCGGGCGCATCGCCGGCACCCAGGCGGCTGCGGCGGCCATTCAGGGAAAAATGCGTGCAGCCGCTTGACGCGCAGCCCGGCGAATCGGCGCCAGGCGCCGTAGCGACTAGTGCGGCGGAGGCCGAAGTCGCCCGCCAGCTGCAAATCTGCAATGCCTGCCGCTACTGCGAAGGAATTTGCGCGGTGTTCCCGGCGATGACACGGCGGCTCGAATTCGGCAAGGCTGACATCGACTATCTGGCAAATCTGTGCCACAACTGCGGCGCCTGCCTGCACGCCTGCCAATACGCGCCGCCGCATGAATTCGCGGTCAACGTGCCGCAGGCGATGGCCAGGGTGCGCGTGCAGACCTATTCGGACTACGCCTGGCCGCGAGCGCTCGGGCGCCTGTACCAACACAACGGCCTGACCCTGGCGCTGGCGCTGGCCGCGGGCCTGGCGCTGTTTCTGCTGCTGGCGCTCGCGCAAAATGGCAGCCTGTGGCACGAACCGCTGGCCGGAAATTTCTATCGCGTGTTTCCGCACAATCTGATGGTGTCCATGTTCACTCCGATTTTTCTGTTCGCGCTGCTGGCGCTGGCGCTCGGCGTGCGCAAATTCTGGAACGACATAGCGCCGGGCGAGCGTGCGCAGGAGGCGCCGGGCGCCGCCGCGGCCGAGGCAACGCGCGACGCGCTGGTTCTGAAGTATCTGGACGGCGGCCATGGACTCGGCTGCAACGAGGCCGACGACCGTTTCACGCTGTGGCGCCGTCGCTTCCACCATTTCACGTTCTACGGCTTCATGCTGTGCTTTGCGGCGACCGCGGTGGCCACGATCTACCACTATCTGTTCGGCTGGGCCGCGCCCTACCCGTTCGCGAGCCTGCCGGTGCTGCTCGGCACGGCGGGGGGGCGCGGCGTTGTTGTTGGGGGCGCCCGGGGGGTGGGGGTGGGAGTGCCGGGCCCCCCCCCGCGCCGGGGGGGGGGC